>Ga0190275_10000404_pt1 | contig 39198 bp, 42 predicted proteins | sample Popmic550T_FD_133745 | JGI IMG/M metagenome (GOLD analysis project Ga0190275, IMG submission 133745) | Populus adjacent soil microbial communities from riparian zone of Yellowstone River, Montana, USA - 550 T | ecosystem: Environmental > Terrestrial > Soil > Riparian zone > Trees stand | place... | reverse complement strand
CTTCCTGACTCCCGAGGAGAAGGACACGTTCAAGACCAGCTTCGAGATCGACCAGCGCTGGCTGATCGAGCTCGCCGCCGACCGCACGCCCTATATCGACCAGGCCACCTCGCTGAACCTGTTCATCCCGGCCGACGTCGACAAATGGGATTTGCTGATGCTCCACTACCGCGCCTGGGAGCTCGGCGTGAAAAGCCTCTATTACCTGCGCTCCAAGAGCGTCCAGCGCGCCGGCTTCGCCGGCGGCGTCGAGGCCGACAACACCCCCGACCTCAAGCAGATCGAGCTGCAGACCACGGACTATGACGAATGCCTGGCGTGCCAGTGACGAGGTCTAACCCCTCTTCCAAACTCTCCTCCCCCCTTGTGGGGGAGGATCAAGGTGGGGGGCGGCCGGCGTCTGCCGGCCAAAAGACTCCTGAGTCCTTCGTGGCGGCTCCAACGGCTGGCGCCGCTGAAGCCGCGCCCCCACCCAACCCTCCCCACAAGGGGGAGGGCTTTAAAAGGCTCAAGCTCCCCGCCGACGCCATCCAACGCGCCCGGCGCCTCCGCCGCGACATGACCGACGCCGAGCGGGTCCTCTGGCACGCGCTCCGTGAAACCTTCCCGGACCTCCACTGGCGCCATCAGGTCCCATTCGGCCGCTACACCGCCGATTTCTGCTCGCACCGCGCCAGGCTCATCGTCGAAGCCGATGGCGGCCAACACGCGACAGAAGCTTCCCAAGCTTACGACGCGGCGCGCACCGCTTTCCTCGCGGCCGAGGGCTACCGCATCCTCCGCTTCTGGAACCACGAAATCCTCGCCAACACCGACGGCGCTCTCCAGACCATCGCCGACGCCGTCTCCAGCCAACGAGCCGACGCCTGATGCCCGCCCCGCGCGCCTCCCTCGCCCTGACGGCGCTCCTCCTGCTCGCGGCCTGCGCGACGCAGAGCGCCGCCGCGATCGCGCCCGAGGCGCCCGGCTTCCTCCTCGGCCTGTGGCACGGCTTCATCTTCCCGGTCGCCTGGCTCATCTCGCTCTTCGTCAGCGAGGTTTCGGTCTACGCCGTCCCCAACAATGGCGGCTGGTACGATTTCGGCTATTTCCTCGGCATCGTCGTGTTCGGCGTCGGCGCGCGCAAATCGACCCGGATCGTCTATCGCGAGCGCGTCGTCCGCGAAAAGCCGGCGCAGGCCAGCCACCGCATCGTGGACGACGAGGGATGAGCATGCTCATCCCCGCTCTGTTCGGCCTCCTCCTCCTGTTCGGGGCGCAGTGGATCGTCGCCTTCATCATGGGCGGCCTCGCCTGGCAGCGGCGCAATATCCCCGATCCGACGGTAGGCCTTCAGGAGCGGATTTTCGGAAGCCGCGTCTTCTTGTGGTTCCTGCGCTTCGTCGGCGCGATGATGCTGCTCGGCTTTGTGGTCTCCCTTACCCAGGAGACGGCGCAATGAGCGGCTGGCTCCTCCTCGGCATCGGCGCGGCGATCACCGCCTTCGATCTGGCTGTCGGCCTCGCCCTGCTCCGCCAGGGCAGCGACGCGCGCGGCCCGGAGCTGACCGCCCCGCCCACGGCCCGCGCCGGCCGGCTCATCATGCTCGTTTCGCCGCTCTTCCTGATCGTCTTCGCCGCTTTGGCCTTCGGCGCGATCCCGATCGACGGCGTCGAGCCGATTTCGCTTGGAGCGGGAGGATGACCGGCGAAGCTGCCCGGAACGGCAATGGCCATGAGCATGCCGGGGGCTATGAATCTCCCCTGGAAGCCCCGCCTCTGGGCGAAACCCTGTTTGCCATTGCCTACGGGATGCTCGGCTTCGCCGCAAATTTGCTGCTTGACGCGTTCGCTCCAGGCGAACCGGCCAAGTACCTTTTCTTCCTTGTCATGTGCGCGGTGCTTTTGGCGCTGATGGCGCGGGAGATTTTTCGCGCCGGCCGCCTCGATCCCGAGGAACAGGTGGCGAATCCCATGTCCGTCCTTTATCCCGAAAGGATCGAGGACGATGCCGGGGACAGGCAACGCCGCAGACGCGCCCGTACCGTCTTTCTCGCGATCGTCTCACTGGCCGGCCTGGTTTATTGTCTCCGTATCCTGCTCGAAACGGGGATCCCGGTCGCGAACCTGCCCGCCGTGATGCTCATCGTCGCCGCCTTCTTCATCGTCGCCCTGTTGCTCGGCGCCTATCATCGCCGCCGCCGCCGCCAAAGTTCACCGGAGTAGCCCCACATGTCCCTCACCGAAGCCCGCAAGCAGTACAAGCCGTTCGAATATCCCTGGGCGTTCGATTTCTGGAAGCGTCAGCAGCAGATCCACTGGATGCCGGAGGAGGTGCCGCTGGGCGAGGATTGCCGCGATTGGGCGCAAAAGCTGACCGAGCATGAGCGCAATCTGCTCACCCAGATCTTCCGCTTCTTCACCCAGGCCGATGTCGAGGTGCAGGATTGCTACCACGACAAATATGGCCGCGTGTTCAAGCCGACCGAGATCAAGATGATGCTGACCGCCTTCTCCAACATGGAGACGGTGCACATCGCCGCTTATTCGCACCTCTTGGACACGATCGGCATGCCCGAGAGCGAATATGGCATGTTCCTTCAATATAAGGAGATGAAGGACAAGCACGATTATCTCGCCACCTTCGGGGTCGATACGGACGAGGATATCGCCCGCACGCTCGCCATGTTCGGCGGCTTCACCGAGGGGCTTCAGCTCTTCGCCAGCTTCGCCATGCTGATGAACTTCCCGCGCTTCAACAAGATGAAGGGGATGGGCCAGATCGTCTCTTGGAGCGTGCGCGACGAGAGCCTGCATTGCGAGGGCATCACCAAGCTCTTCCACGCCTTCTGCGCCGAGCGCGGCTGCCTGACGCCGGCGGTGCGCAAGGACATTCGCGACGCCTGCCACCACACCGTCGATCTCGAGGACGCCTTCATCGACCTCGCCTTCGAACAGGGCCCGGTCCCCGGCATGACCCCCGGCGAGATCAAGAAATACATCCGCTACATCGCCGACTGGCGGCTCAGCCAGCTCGGCCTCAAGCCGATGTACATGGTCGACGAGCACCCTCTCCCCTGGCTCGCCCCGCTCCTCAACGGCGTCGAACACGCCAATTTCTTCGAAACGCGCGCGACCGAATATTCGAAGGCCGCCACCCGCGGCAATTGGGGCGAAGTCTGGGACAATTTCGACAAACGCCAGGACGCCAAGGCCGCCAACGACGCGGGCGCGGAGGCGGAAGCCGAAGCGGCGGCCAAGGCGGAAGGCGAGGACGATATGTTCACGCGGGCGGGTGTGGCGGCGGAGTAGGGCGGCAGCGGTGCTAAAGTCTCTCCGACTGCAGAATTTCCGGGGCTTTACGGACCACGTCGTAGAGTTTTCGCCCTTCACTTTGCTTATTGGACAAAACAACGCGGGCAAAACTACGATAATTGAAGCTCTTCGCATCATTGCTATAGCGCAGTCAAAGATGAAATCTGCCAAGTTCACGATGGCTCCGGACGAATTAGGGTCGTATTTTACCGGACCTGTTTTTAGCTTTAGCCTCAAGAATATAGATTTTGACGAAGAGAACATACATCATAACTATGGAATAGAGGCCCCGGCAATAATAACTGCCAGGTACCGAAACAACTGCAGTATCAGTGTTTTTCTTGGCGTGGAGCAGAGTGAACGTTTCTGTCAGTTTCAAGAAGCCGGAGGAAAGAAGGTTTATTCACGATCGGTAGGATCTAACCCTAAATTTTATCGTATTTTTGTTATGCCTCCAATTGGGTCCTTATTAACAAGTGAAACGGAGCGCGATAAGAAGTACCTGCGCGAGCATATAAACGGGTACCTGTCCTACCGCCATATCCGTAATCAGATGTATGACATGCCTGAGGAGTTTGATCGCTTCTGCCCTAAGTTAGAAGAGACGTGGGGAAATTTGCATGTCGAGGGTCTCCTGGCTGGCCAAGGAGAGTTTAAAAACGAATATCATTTAAAGCTCCGAGATGGCCGGTATCCAGCAGAGGTGGCTCGGGTCGGATCAGGCCTTCAGGCATGGATCCAAACTTTATGGTTTCTCTCGCGCGTGGACGAAGCATCGATCGTCGTTCTCGATGAGCCGGACGTGTATCTCCACGCCGATCTTCAAAAGAAGCTTATTCGAGTACTAGCTGCGTCCGGTTTCCGGCAGACTGTTGTAGCAACTCATTCTGTCGAGATGATTGCAGATGTGTCTCCCGATGAGATCGTCGAGGTTCGAAAGCGTGAGGCTCGTTCAAAGCCGATCTCAACTACTGTTGAGGCCCAAGCGGTACTGGATCAGATGGGGACATCGCATCATCTCCAACTTTCTAAATTGGGAAAGGGTGGAAAGGTTCTCTTCTTGGAGGGGAATGACCATCAACTGCTTGGCCAAGTAGCCGCCAAACTGGGTTATGACGTCAGTAGGCGCTTTGAGGCGATACCGCGTTTTCCTATTGGGGGCGCGAGCAACTGGAAGCGAGCCGCAATGACTGCGAAGGTCTTATTTGAGGCCTCAGGGGGAGGCGTAGCTAGCAGCTTGATTATAGACCGGGATTATTTTGACGATGAGTATTTGGATGACATTGTAAGCCAAGCGGAAAAGAGCCACCTCCGGGTGACATACTGGGACCGCAAAGAGATTGAAAACTACTTCATTGATCCGAAGGCGATCTGGGAGCACGTCCAGAAAAACTCGTCGAAAAGGGTAGATCTAGCCGATATTGAGAATCTTCTGTCTGTGGTTGTGGCTGGCCTTCTCCAGAAATTACCAGCTCAGATTGGACAACACATTCAGTTGGCCGATAAAAAACTTTCCCTGCCTACTGCTTTGGAACGGGCTGAGGCATTCATCGCGACACGGCGGAGCAATGGCGCCTCCGACTGCGATCTGGTGTCTGGAAAGCAGGTGTTTAGCGCGTTGTCTGGGGCCTGCCAGGAGAGTTACGGGGTCTCGCTGTCCGCTACCACCATATGTCGAACCTTAGATGTGCGATTGATCCCAGAGCCGATGATAAGCGCAATTGGCGCTCTTTGCCCGATTTGCTGAGGCTATAGGCCGTGCTCGGCCAACTCGACAGGCGGTGACAGCGACGTCCCTTCACCCAACCCCACCCTCTCCCTCGAACCGCCCCTCCCCCTCCCGATCGCGCTCATAATGGCGCGCCAGTGGAAAGTCCGGCAGCCAGGTTTCGCGGCGGATGGTCCAATTCTCGTAGGTCGGCTTCAGCCGGTTCGGCTCGTCCAGCGCGCCGAGATGCACCTCGATCTCGTCGGCGAAGCGCGCGAACACCGATGACCCGCAATCCGGGCAGAAATGCCGTCCCTTATACGCCCGCGTCTCGCCCTCGATCGCCACCGCCGCCTCGGCGAAGATCGCGGCCGCGTAGAACAGGGCGCCGTGATGCTTGCGGCAATCGAGGCAATGGCAAAGCCCGACCCGGTACGGCCGCCCCGTCGCCAGGAGCCGCACCTTCCCGCACAGGCACCCGCCGGCAAATCGTTCCATCCTCGTCTCCTCCAGCCGCCTCAATCCCGCCCTTCCCCGATCCGTTCCAGTCGGTCCAAAGGTCAGCCCAAGATCCTCGTCTCCGCGCCTCCCTTTCCTTCTCCGCGAGCTCCGCGTGGAATCTTCCGGGCCGGCCGACCACAAAATGCGAAGCGGTGAGAGGGCAACAGGCGCATTCCCATCCAATATGGAACAAAAAGCGAACTTTTCGTTTTCCTACAAACCCCGTTCCGGTATAAATGTCTCGCTCCTTTTCACGACTCGAAGGAGCAAGACCCATGAAGCGTCACACGGCAGGCGAATGCACGGTCGAGGAATTCGACGCATGGATGGCGGCGGGCGACCGGGACGATGCGGTCGCCGCGGCGGCGGACGAGGAGGGCGGGCCGAGGCTGTCGCTGGTGCCGCTGAGCGAGCGGGACGAGGTCTGGCCGACCGATTTGCTGCCCCCCACCGCCGCGTCGCTTGACGACACCGAAGCCCCCGCTGACCCGCCCCTCCCCGCCACGCCCTTCGACGGCGTCCCCCTCGAGGACAGCCGCAAGCGCCTCGCCGGCTGGAGCGCCGAGCGCCAGCGGCTGTTCCTCTCCAATCTCGCCGAGACCGGCTCGGTCCATCTCGCCTGCGCCGCCGCGCGCCTTTCCGCGCGCTCCGCCTATCGGCTGCGGGCGCGTTCGCCGGCCTTCGCCGCGGCCTGGGACACGGCGGACCAGCTCGCCGTCGGGCGGCTCTCCGCGCTGGCCTTCGATCGCGCGATCAACGGCCGCACCGAGCAGGTCTGGCAGCAGGGCGAGCTGGTCGCGGAGAAGCGCCTGCCGAGCGACCGGCTGCTGATGTGGCTGCTCGCCCGGCTCGATCCCCGCCGCTTCGCCGCCCCGTGGGAGCTGCGCAAGGACGGCGCCGCCGATCCCCAGGACCAGGCGCGGGCGAGCTTTCCGAAGCTGCTCGACGCGCTTACCGATACCGTCTCGGAATAGCCCCATGGCCAGTGCGAACATTGGGACCATTCGCCGCAGCCCGCCCGCTGAACAAGGCGGCGCCTTGTTCACGGAGTCGGGCAAGGCCGGCCGACAGGTCCGCGCAGCGGAGCCTGATCGACGTCACGGCACAATGGTGCCGTGGCGGCCCGCCCGCCGAGGGGCGACTTCAAAACTCCTCTACGCAAGCGAAGTGCAGGCGCCAGATGCCGGCGCGCTGGGTCGTCGCCAGCGCGTCGAGGAAGTCGCGATAGGGCAGTTCCGGGTGAGGCCGCAGCGCCAGGCCGGGGTCGGACTCCACGCTGATCAATTCGAGGCCCATGCGCAGTTCGATCAGGTCCTTTGGCCGCGCGCCGTCGAGCGTCAGGCTGCCGTCCGCGTCGATCTCGAGCCGGTGATAGCCGGCCGGGGCGTCGCCGCACGGCTCGGCGAGATCGATGGGAACCTGATGGAGCGGCGGGCGAAAGATCAGCAGGAACGGAAGGCTCGCCGCCATCATCGCCAGCACCATGACCAGCAAAGCGGCCCGTATATGGCCGCCCGGCGTATCGGTCCCGCCCCCGGGAACCAGAAAGCTCGGCTCATCCATCGCCCCGGATTGGCATAGTTATGATATATTATCTAGTCAGTGCGGACTTCTTTGCGACCTCGAAGCCGCCAATCCGGATCTCCCCCAATTCGCCGAATTCAGCACCCCCGGCCCGCCGGCCGAATAGGGCCGGGAATATTTATCGCGATTTTCGGGCCGTTGGCTGTTCCCGCCAAGTCGAAATCGCTCTAGCATCGTTTCGCGCCCGGTCCATTTTGGGCGATCCGCAAACAGGAGACCGACCATGCCGCTCCCCACCATCCTGCTTCTCATCGCTCTGGGCTGCTTCGTCGTGGCGGCGATCGGCGTCACCTTCAGCCGGATCAACTTCATCGCCGCGGGCCTGGCCTTCGCCGTCGCCTCGGTCCTCGTGGGCAGCAACCTCCTCGGCTGACCGGGCCGGCGCAGGAGCCCGGTCGCGGTGCGCCGGCCGCCCGGGCTCACCCCGCCAGGATCGTCGCCGCCGTCTCCTCGATGCTGCCCGCGACGAGCAGCGGGCTGCCGCCGACGATGCCGACCTGGGTCTGGCCGTTTTCGTAGGTGCGCAGCCAGGCGATGTTCTGGATGACCACCAGATAATCGCCGCCGCGCGACTTGAGCGAAACGAACTTCATGCTGCCATGCCTCCTGAGCTTCCTTGGCTCTTTAGGGGCAAGGCCCTCAGCGTTGGGTTAACGCCGGAGCCCGCCAAGCCTAAGCGCGCCGGCGCGAAGCGCCGCCGTGCTTAGGCGCAGAGCCGGGCCCGGCCGGCCAGCCTGCGCCCGGACTTGATCCGGGTGACAGGACTGACGTCACGAATTCAGTTCGTGACGGCCCCTGCGCCCGCATTCGACACATCAAGCGCACGCCTCACCTTGTCCCCCGCGGCTTCCGAGGACCCACCCGATCAGCTCAGGCCCCGCCAAAGCGCCGCCAGCCGCGCCTCGTTTCGCGACCGGCGCGCTCCCCTAAACACCTGATGAACAATCGGTTATCCCGCATTCATGCAACATGCGCGGGGGCCGGACGGTTAATGGCGGGACCCGGTTTTCGGGGTCCGAACCAGGAGTACACCCATGCGTAAACTCATCCTCGCGGCGCTCGTTGCCGCAATCGCCGTGCCGGCGATCCCAGCGGCCGCCGCCGAGGCGCAGCGCAGCGAATGGCGTGACGACCGGCGTGACGATCGCCGCGACGACCGCCGCGACTTTCGCCAGGACCGGCGCGGCGATCGCCGCGACTTTCGTCAGGAGCGACGCACCGACCGCCGCGCTTTCGTCCAGGATCGCCGTGGCGACCGCCGCGACCTGCGTCGGGGCGAAGTCAGCCGGCGCGAGTTCCAGCGCGAGCGGATGCAGGATCGCCGCGCCTATCAGCGCGATCGCTTTCAGGACCGCCGCGAATTCACCCGCGAGCGCCGCGACGACCGTCGCGACTATCGCCGCGACCGCCGCGACGACGATTGAGCCGAGGGAGGGGCGGGCCGCGGCTCGCCCCACTTCCGCTGCCCGGACGAACGCCGCGACGCGAAGAATCAGGACGAGCTCGGCTGGCATTCGAATTGTGACGGCGCGGTGACCGAGGCGGAGAAGAGCTACTTACTGCTGCGCGGCTTACCACACGCGCCGACGCGGGCCGGATCGGCTCGGCCTTCACGCTTTCGCGCAGCCGCGCTAGCCTGCCTTCATGCTGCTGCGCATCCGCCACCTCCTGCTTGTCCTCGCCGGCGGCGCCTGGCTCCTCCTGTCCTTCCTGCTGCTGCCCCGCTCGCTCACGAATTTCGAATTGCTCACCTGGCTGGCCGCGCTCTTCGTGGCGATGGTCCTGGTCGATCGCGCCTACGTCGCCTGGGTCCGCCGCCGGCACGGGGTCGATCCGACGACGCTCCACTGGTGGCAGCTGCGCAACCGGAACGGCGAGTTCTTCTGCGCCGCCTGTCAGAGCGCCTTCCTGCTCCCGCCGGAGGATTTGAGCGACGAAGGCATGGTCCATTGCGGCGATTGCGGCCATCCGATCGCCAGCTATGGCGAGATGATGCCGCTCACCTTCGAGCAGGGGCAGGGGCAGCTGGAGTCATTGGGGCGCCGGCTTCGCTGAGCGTCGGGGCGAGCCCGCGAAGGCTGCTTTAATCCAGGTTATGCCGAACGGAATGGATTTTTGAGGTGAGCGACCCCACATAGGAGCGATGACGGCTCCCACCACGATCGAGCGCGCCTTCGCGCTTGCCCGCTCCGGCACCTGCGCGACGGTCGACGAGATTCGCCAGGCGCTGAAGCGCGAGCGCTTCGATCAGGTCGATGCGCATCTCGCCGGGCCGGCGCTGTCGCGGCAGCTTCGCGCCTTGTGCGACGAGGCGCGGGCCGAGGACGACGATACGGTGCGCGCCGCCTGAACCTTTCTCGCGGCGCCCGTTCGAGGACGCGCCGCTCCTCCTTCCCGACATAAGGCAATCTCCATGCAGATCACCCGCACCGGCCACGGCCGACCGCTCCTTCTCGTCCACGGCCTGGGGAGCACGCGCCACGTCTGGGATCCGATCCTTCCCGGCCTCGCCGCCGAGCGCGAGGTGATCGCGCTCGATCTTCCGGGCCATAACGGCGTCCCGGCCAAGGCCGACAGCGGCACCTTCGCCGGGCTTGCGGCCGACCTCGAGGCATTGCTCAAGGCCGAGCACCTGGTCGGCGTCGACATGGTCGGAAGCTCGCTCGGCGCCCAATTGGTGCTGGAGATGGCGCGGCTCGGCAAAGCGGGAGCGACGGTCGCGCTCGATCCCTCCGGCTTCTGGATGGGCTTGGAGCGCTCTTATGTGCGCACCAGCCTGCACGGTTCGGCGATCATGCTGCGCGGCCTTCGCCACGCCCTGCCGATGCTCGGCCGGAACCCGGCCAGCCGCATCGCCATGCTCGGCCAGCTTTCGGCGCGGCCCTGGGCGCTAGACGGCGCGCTGATCGCCAACGAGCTCGACGCCTTCGCCGCCACCGTTACCCTGGACGAACTGGCCGAAAATCTCGCTTTCGGGCCGATGCAGAAGGGGCCTGCCGCCCCGACAAGCGGTCCGGTGACGATCGGCTGGGGCCGCCACGATCGCCTGTGCCTGCCCGACCAGGCCGCGCGCGCCGCCGCCGCCTTCCCCAATGCCCGCCTGCACTGGTTCGACCAGAGCGGCCACTTCCCGATGTGGGACCAGCCCGAAGAGGCGCTGGCGCTGATTTTGGAAGCGACCGGCGAGGATGTCCGGCTGGCCGCCTAGGTCCTTACTCAATTAATTCTGGCGGATGTCATAGAGTTTCAGAGTCATCCCGGCGAAAGCCGGGACCCACGAACACCGCCTCTGAGGAATGAGCAGGTCTTCGCGCGCCCCTTTTGCTGAATTTCGAGTTCATGGTCCCGGCTTGCGCCGGGATGACTCCCTTGGGCGACACCTTTGCCGAATTCCTATTGAGTCTGGTCTCTAGCGCATCAGTCCGGCGGCCCGAAGCGCGCTTTCGATGACCGCCTGCGGCCCGCTCGATGCCGGGGCCTGCACCTCGGGCGCCGCGCGGCGCGGGGCCGGCTTCGCATTGCTCCGGGGACTGGCCCGGTCCGCCGTCTCCGGCGCGATCCCGAAGAAGGCCGCGATGCGGTCGGTCGAGCTCAGCCCGACGTCGAGCATATGCGCGCCGGCCGAACCCGATTCGCCTTCGCCGGTGCCGGGATCGAGCGGGATGCCATGGGCCATGCCGGTGATTTCATAATGTTCGATCAACGGCATGCCGTCGCGGCCGAGCCAGGCGCGGCGCGGGTGGCCGGCGACCTCGTCCTCGCGGTCAGGCGCGGGCCCGACGCCGTGCAGGTGCGACCATTGCAGCGCGATCGCATCGGCATTGCTGGCGACGACGGTATGATCGGCGCTGCCCTGCCAGATCTGGACCCTGGGCCATGGCCCCTTGTGCGGGGAGGCGCGGCGGACCCTCGCACCAAGCTCCTTGGCGTCGCTCTGGGCCCGTCCGCCCATGCAGCTGAACGCCTCGCTGACCCCCGACGCGCAGCCGAAGGCGACGCCGGCGATGATCGCGCCGCCGGCGAAGACGTCGGGATAGGTGGCGAGCATCACCGAGGCCATCGCTCCGCCCGCGCTCAGTCCGGTGACGAAAACCCGCTGCGAATCGACATCGTGCGCGGCCTTCACCTCGGCGATCATATTGGCGATCGACGCCGCCTCGCCCATTCCGCGCTGGGTGTCGTTGCCCGAAAACCAGTTGAAGCAGAGCATGGGATTGTTGTCCCGCTTCTGCTCCGGATAGAGCAGGATGAAGCCGTGTTTGTCGGCGAGCGCGGACCAGCCCGAGCCATGATCGTAGACCGCGGCATTCTGGGTACAGCCGTGCAGCACGACGACGAGCGGCGCCGGCCCCTTCATCCCCTCGGGCACATAGACATACCCTTCCAGATTGCCCGGATTGTCGCGGATCGGCGGCAGCGCGACGAGGCGGCTGCCCGGCGCGGGCGCGAAGGCGCTCATGCCCTTGCGGCTGGCGGCCATTCGCAGGCTCGGTCGAATCGCTGGCATGGGTCTATTCCTTCTCGGGCGGCCCGGAATGGGCATCGCCAGGACAACCGATATAGGAACGATTTGTTGCACTGCAGCATAATTCTGTGCGCAGTTTCAGAAAGGCAGGCGAAGGCCGATCAGCACGCGGTTGCTGACCACGCCCGGCTGCAACTCGACCTGCTCGAGATGGACGCGTCCGGTCAGCGACCCGCTTAGCCCGGTCTCGGCCCGGGATCGGGCGCGACGCGTAGATCCGCGCCATCTCGGCCAACGGATAGGCGCCTCTGCCGGGCGAGCGGCGACCGCAAACGAGCACTTCCTCCGATCCGTCACGCGCACAGGCGGCGGCCGGCCCGTCTTGGGAGCGCACATTGGCGAGGTCGAAATCGATCCCGATGCGCGGCTGCCATGCCGGCGGCGGGGGCGTCGCCGGAGCCGCGGTTTGAGCCGCCAGAAGGAGCAGCAGGTGCATGCAGGGACCTCCACGCTACGCCGACCAGCATCGCCGGACAATCGGGCGAAGATGTGGCGGTCCGCGGGACGAGTCTCCGGGGGGGAATCTCGGCCCCTCGATCGAAGGGCCGCTGATCGTTCAGACGGCGCGGGACCGGCCGCGCGCCTGCAGGGCGCCGATGCCGGCGACGGTCAACAAGGCGAGGCACAGGAAACCGCCGAGCGCGGCGGCGATGTAGAAGGGCTCGCGGCGCGTATCGCTGCCGGCCTGGAGCACATAATGCGGCTCGGCGAGGCGGACACCCCGCGCCAGCAGGTCGTCGCGAACCAGCGACGGCAGGCCGTTCTCGATCAGAAAGCCGTCCTGCTCGGCCAGGAAACCCTGCGCGGTCACCGGCCCGCCGCCGGTGGCGCGCGCGATGAACAGGGCGACCGGCGCATCCTTGGCGGCGCCGTCGGCACGAAACCCCACGTAGAAGGTCGTATCCTCGCCGTAGCGGTCGGTCTCGACGAGGCTGCTCGACAATTCGGGATCGACGCTGCCGGTGACGCGCACCCGCCCCGTCGGCGCTCCCTCGGTCGCGAGCCGGGCGAGATCGAGCGGGACCGGCGGCTCCGAACCGTCCGGGAGGTTGAGCGACCAGCCATAGGCACCGGCCCCGATCAGCCCCGCGACCAGGCCGGTGAGCGCCATCCAGCCCGCGTTGCGCCGCATCCGCCCGGCGATCTCCGCCGGCCCCGGCGGCGGCGCGGCCGCCTGCTCCGCCTCGGCCCGGGCGCGCAAATACCAAAGCGCGGGCGAACACAGCAGCAGCGCCGGCAGGATCGCCGACCATTTGGGCGCATAACTTCCCCATCGGGCAAGCTGAAATTCGATCAGCCAGCGATAGAGGCCGGCCTCCTGGATCACCGCCCACAGCATGTAGAACGAGACCGCCGCGATCCACAGGATCGAAACCAGCATCGCCGTCCTGCCGCCGCCTCGCCGCATGAGAACCTCCGCCCCTCCGGCCAGCTTCGGCAAAGCCGCGCCGTCGGTCAAGCCGCGTTCAACCTGTCCGGCCGCGCCGTCTCCCTGAGCCGGCTCCGGGCCTAGCCGTCTAGGGCGGCGGCGAAGCGGTGATTGTCGAGGACACCCAGCCGGCGGACGCCCGAGCGGCGAATCTGGGCGAGGATCTCGTCGACCTGGCCGTAGCGCGCTTCCGCCTGGGGATGGAGATGGAGCTCGGGCTGCTCCTCGCGGGCCCCGATCGCGCGCAGGCGCGCCGGCAGCATCGCCGCCGCGAGCGGACGTCCGTCCCATAACAGCCCGCCGCCCTCCAGGATGTCGAGCCGGTGGCTTGGCGGCGGCGGCGCAGGCTCGACGGGAGGCGGCCCGGGCAGATCCATCGGCACCTTGTGGCTCGCCACCGGCACGACGATGATGAACATGATCAGCAGCACCAGCATCACGTCGATCAGCGGGGTCGTGTTGATCGTCGCGATCGGCTCGGACGCCATCGGCGGGACGACGAAGCGATCGCGCATCGCGCGGGCTGGAGGATGACCGGACATCGTCTGTCTCCCTGCTGTTGTTGTGACATGATGTTACAACATCACGTTGTGATGGGGAAGAGGCTTTTCCGTGACGCTCGCGATCGATGGTCACGCCAATTCGTCGAAGCCACGAAACGCTTTGCCGCAGCCTAGACCGCCGATGAACAGCTTCCTTATGTTACGTTCACGAAACCTCTTGCTCCCGGCTTCGTTCTTCCCGTTCGACCCGTCCCCGACGAGTCCTTTCAAGGAGTGAGACGATGCGTACACTGATCCTAGCCAGCGCTATGGCCGCCGTTGCGGTGCCCATGGCGGCGGCGCCCGCCGAAGCCCAGGGCCGAAACGAACGACGCGAAGCGCGCGAATGCAATCGCGAGCTGCGCAATGCCGACAATCGCCGCGAGTATCGCCAGGAGCGGCGCGAATGCGCCCGCGAGCTGAGCAATGCCCGCAGCCGCGATTGGCGGACCTACAATCGCTACGATTATAACCGGCCCCCCGCCGGCGGCGCTTATTATGCCGACGATTATTATCGTGACGGCCGCTATTATCGCGAGCGCCGCCTGAGCTCCAACGACCGCATCTATCGCGGCCGCGACGGGCGTTATTATTGTCGTCGCAACGACGGCACGACCGGCCTGATCATCGGCGCCGGCGTCGGCGCTCTGATCGGCAATTCGATCGACGGCGGCCGTTCGAGCACGCTCGGCACCATCCTCGGCGCCGTTGCCGGCGGTGCCATCGGCCGCGAGGTCGACCGCGACAGCCGGAACAGCGGCTATAACCGCAACAGTCGCTATAACCGTGACCTGCGCTGCCGCTAAAAGCCCACGGCTTTTGCGAAAGGAAGGGGCGCCCCGTTCGGGCGCCTCTTTTTTCGGTGCGCAGCTAAACCCCAGATGAACCGCGCGTAGTTATGGGTTCATGCAACAGGCGCATACTCCCGCACGTTCTCTTTCTGCGCGTTCGCGGGAAGGCGGACGCTCTTTTCGGGAGTATGAAACCATGCGTATCTTGATCCTCGCCGCCGTCGCCGGGGCGATCGCGCTTCCCGCCACCGCGGCCAGCGCCCAGCGTTACGGCCATGGCTATGGCTATGGCAATCAGCGCGAAGTCCGCCAGGAGACCCGCGAATGCCGGCGTGAGCTGAGGCGGGCCGACAGCCGCCGCGAATATCGCCGCGAGCTTCGCGAGTGCCGCCGTGAGATCGCCCAGGCCCGGCACGGCAACCGCTACGGCTATCGCACCCAGCGCGCCCGCTATTGGGACGGTTATCGCTGGCGCAACCGCGGCTATTGAGCCGAACGATGAGAGGGGCGGCGCACGAAGCGCCGCCCCCTTTTCGTTACGGTCCCGCGCCGATATCGGTTGACACCGGCCGCCACGGCGGCGGATCATCTCCTTTCTCGGCATCGCCAAGGGGGACCCGACATGGCCGGACCGACGCTTTCCTATCTCAACCTGGCGCGCGCGCTGAAGATCGTGGCGCTGCTCCTCTTCCTCTTGCCCTGGGTGACCGTGTCCTGCTCGCCCGAGGCGCTCGGCGAAGCGGCGGGCGGGCCGCCGATGACCGGCGCGCCGACCACCGAGATCGCCACCGCCACGGGCCTCCAGATGGCGCTGGGCTCGGTCGAATATCGCAACCTTCCCGCCCCTGCCGCCGGAGAGCCTGCGGCACCGTTTACCGAGCCTGACCTCATCCTGATCGGCGGCGCCCTGCTCATCTTGCTGTCGCTCGCCGCCACCTTCCTGCTCAGGGGCACGACCAGGGCAATGACGGCGATCGGCGGGCTCGTCCTGGCCGCCTGCGCGCTCGGCTATACGGTGCTGATGCGGGTGCCCAAATCGGTGCAGGACCATTTCGCCACGGCCGGGGTCAGCGACGGGCCGGGCGGGCCGCAAATCCCGACCGAAGAGCTGGCCAGGATGATCCAGACCAAGGTCGAGATCGGCTTCTGGCTGACCATCGCCGCGCTCGCCGCGGCGATCGTTTTGCTCGTGCTGTCGATCGCCAGTCACCGCCCGGCGGCAGCGGCCGAACCGGCGACGCCGGGGCTTTGATCAGGTTCGCCTGGCGAAGGTTTCGGCCTTCGCCAGCGCGGCCGGATCGTCGACGTCGAGCCAGCGCAGGCCGGTGACATTCAGCGTCTGCGCCTCGCCCCGATCAGCGAGGCGCTGGACGCCGTCGGACAGGCTCCCGCCCCCGCCCAGCGCCGCAATCAGCGCCGGCGTCGCCCGGAACAGGCCGGTGTCGATCGCGTCGTAACGGGCAAGCGCCTTGCCGATCGCACGAATCGCGCCATCCGGGCCGGTCTCGACCTTGGTGGCGTCGTCGAGATCGAGCAATGGCCCGGCGAGATCGCGGTCGACGGCGAGGCGAAGCGGCGCCGGCGGCGCGGCGATCAGCCCAGCGACGATCGCCGGATCGAAGAGATGATCGGCCATCATCAGCAGATAATCGCCCTCCAGCCCCGCGGCGCCGGCCAGCACCGAATGGCCGTTGGGCAGGTCCCAGTCCGCCACCCGCACCGTCTCGATCGCGAACTCGCCAAGCGTCGCCAGGAACCCCTCGACGCGAGCCGCCTCATGCCCGGTGACCACGGTGAAGGCGCTGGCGCCGCCCGTCGCGGCGGCGCGCACGACATGCTCGATCAGGGGCGTTCCGGCGACCGGAGTCAGCGGTTTCGAGGGAGAGATCGTCCGCAGCCGGCTGCCATGGCCGGCGGCGATGATGACCGCTTTCACTCGGCGGCCAGGGCTTCGCCCGCGATGAACTCCTCGACCAGCTGCGCGGCGACATCGTCGCTGAACTGCTGCGGCGGATGCTTGCAGAAGAAGGCCGACGGGCCGATCAGCACGCCGCTCTGGCCGCGCTCGAGCGCGATCTTGCAGCAGCGGATCGCATCGACCACCACCGCCGCCGAATTGGGGCTGTCCTCGACCGAGAGGCGAAGCTCCAAATTCATCGGCACGCCGCCGAACAGGGCGCCTTCCATCCGCAGGAAGCACAATTTGTTGTCGTTGAGCCAGGGGATATAATCCGACGGGCCGATATGGATGTCGTCGTCGGCGAGCCGATCGATCAGCGCCGATTGCACCGCCTCGGTCTTCGATTCCTTCTTCGATTCGAGCCGGCCGCGATCGAGCATGTTGAGGAAGTCGGTATTGCCGCCGGTGTTCAGCTGATAGGTATGATCGAGGTCGACGCCGCGCGCCCCGGCGAGGCTGGAGAGCACGCGGTGGACGATGGTCGCGCCCAGTTGCGCCTTGATGTCGTCGCCGACGATCGGCAGCCCGCGCTCGCGGAAACGCCGCTCCCATTCGGGCCGGCTGGCGATGAACACCGGCATGCAGTTGACCACCGCGACGCCCGCCTTGAGCGCACATTCCATGTAGAAGCAGGTCGCCTCCTCGGAGCCGACGGGCAGGAAATTGACCAGGATCTCGGCCCCGCTCTCCTTCAGCGCCGCGACGATGTCCTCCTCGCTCGGCTCCTCAGCCTCCGCGCGGATGAAGCCGCGCTCGCCGGCCCGCTCCATGTGCGCGGCGATGCCGTCGAGCACCCGGCCCATGCGCACGGTCACCCCCGTCATGGGCACGTCCTTGTGAAACACGGTCGTGCAATTGGGGGCGGCGAAGATCGCTTCGCCGAGGTCCTTGCCGACCTTGCGGGCGTCGGCATCCACCGCCATCACGAACTCGATATCGGCGACCGCATAGCCGCCGATCCGCTCGTGCATCAGCCCGGCGGGCGGGCGCGAGCCGTCATAAAAATAGCGACCCTGGACCAGTGAGCTGGCGCAATTGCCAACCCCGATCAAAGCGACCTTGATCGTCTTCATATGTTCCTAATTCCCTTAGGCGGTGCGAAACCGCGGCGTCACGAAAGCGTCACGCCGAACCGGCCGCAAAGTCAAGCCTATGCTGCATTGCGGTAGGCGCGAAATCCGGCGAGCTGAGTGACGAGAATGTAGCCGAGCCACACCGTCCCGACCCCGAAGAAGATGAACAAGGCGACCCGCTCGAGCCCCACCAGGGTCAGCACCATGAACAGGAAGGCGAAGCAATCGCGCCCGGTCAGCGTCTGCACCGCCCAGTAGACCTGGCCGAACAGCCCGCCCTCATGGCGCCGACGCTTGAGCAGATCGAAGCCGACCGGCGCGCCCCCGGCCCGCGCCTGCCGCGCCAGCAGCGCGTTGCCGATCAGCATCTGGGCGATCGCGGCGGCGCCCAGCCAGCCGATCGCACCGCCGTCGCGAAACGCGAGATGGATGGACAGGCCCGAGACGAACAGGAAGTTGGTCGCCATATCGACCATCGAATCCAGCGAGGCGCCGGCGGCCGAGGACCGGCCGGTGGCCCGCGCCATTTCGCCGTCGACCCCGTCCAGCACCGAGGCGAGGTGGAACAGGATCGCGCCGGCGATCAGCCCTGCCTGCCCGCCGCCGAGCAGGATCATCGCCATCGCCAGAGCGAGCGCGGCGTTGAACGCGGTGACGTGGACCGGGCGGACGCCTGGAAGGTGGAGCAGGAGCCAGCTGATCCGCTGCGACACCGGCCGGTTCAGCCAGCGCGAGACGAGGCCGTCGCCGGGCTTGCCGGTGGTCCGCACGATGCTCCACGACGAAGGCGCGGCCGGAGCCGGGACCGTCGGCCCGTCCGCGACCCATTCGACGCAAGCGACCCCGCGCAGCCGCTCGATGTCGGCCAGCGTCGCCGGTGCGGGCTCGAGGCCGTCACCCACGTGGAGCCGGACGCGTCGCGCCCCACGCATGGCGTGTTCGCCCGCGAGCCGTGCCGCCCAGGCGACTCCCGCCACGCGACGATCGGCCTCGGCCACCGTCGCAAAGCCGAGCGCCGCTTCGGATTTTTCGCTTTCCATCGCTCCCCTGTCCCCGCAAGGACCATATAGCGGAGGTTCTGGCCAGGGAAGGAGGCCATATCATGGCAACGGCGCCGGCCGGAATTCCGCCGCGGCAAAGCGAAAGCCGGGCGCCCGCGCGGGCGCCGGAGCTGCAGGACCCGCTCAACCGCTATCTTTTCCACCCACTCTCGCGCCGGTTGGCCCGGCTGCTGCTGCCGACCGGGGTGTCGCCGAACGCGGTTTCGATCTTCGGCCTCCTGCTGCTCTGGCTCGCGACCTTCTTCTACGTCGCGCGGCCCTGGCCCGAAGGGGCGGCGATCGGCTTCCTGCTTCATTTGAGCTGGCACGTCACCGACGGGGCGGACGGCGACCTCGCCCGCCTGAAGGGCGCCGCGTCGCCGCATGGCGAGCTGGTCGACGGGGTCTGCGATTATGCCGGCCATGTCGTCATGTACATCGCCTTCGCATTCCTGCTCGAAGACCAGATCGGCGGCTGGGCCTGGTTCTGGGCCGCTGTGGCCGGCGCCTCCCATGTCGCGCAGACCAACCACGCCGATTCGCAGCGCCGCACCTATTTGTGGTGGGCCTATGGCGTCCCCTGGCTCAAGCAGTCGAAGGCCCGGGGCGATGCGGTGTTCCGGCGCCAGAGCTGGTTCGGCACCCTGTTCGGCTGGATGGCCGCCGAATATATCCGCCTCTCCAATGCGATGGTCCCGGCCAATGCGGTGGTCGAGCGCGCCATTGCCGACGCGGCCGGCGATCCGGCGCGGACGGCAAGGATCCGCCGGCTGGTCCGGCGCAGCGCGCGGCGCTCCCTGCTCTTCCAACAGGCGCTCGCGGCCAATCCCAAGACCGTGCTGATCGGCGGCTCGATGCTGATCGGAAGCCCCTTATGGTTCTTCCTCGCCGAAGCGTTGCTGCTCAACCTCGTGCTGATCGCTTCCCTCATCCACCACGATCGCCGCGCCCGGCGGCTGGCGCGGGCGCTCAATGGCTGAGCCGGCGCTCGCCGGGCCGCGGCGGCTGCGGGCGGGCACGATCGATCTTTATCTGATCCGCGGCGTCGCCGGGCCCTTCCTGGCGGTGATCCTGGGCCTCACTTTGCTGATGATGCTGGAGCGGGCGCTGCGCGTCATCCAGCTGCTCGCCGCGAGCGGCGCCGATCTCGGCTTCTTCGCGCCGATGATGGTGCAGCTCGTGCCTTATTATCTCAACCTGGCTTTGCCGGCCGCCTTCATGGTGGCGCTGATGCTGCTCGTCGCCCGGCTCGACGACCATCTCGAGCTCGAGGCGATGCTCGCCGCCGGCCTGTCGCTGGGCCGGATCGCGGCGCCGCTCGCCGGCTTCGGGGTTTTCGTCGCGCTGGCCGGCCTCGCGGTCGGCGGCTGGCTGGAGCCGATCGGGCGCCACGGCTTCAATTCGCTCAAAGCCGAGGCGATCAATGCCGGGCGGATCGGCGCGCTGCCGCCGCGTGCCTTTCACCAGCCCGCCGACGGCCTCGCCATCACCTTCGACCGGCGCGATGCCGACGGGCGGATCGGCGGCGCGTTCGTCTGGCAGCGGACGCGCGACGGCACCGCGCTGACCCTGACCGGCGCCGAGGCCGGGATCGGCTTCGATCCGGAAGGCCGGCGCCTCGCCGTGCAGCTTCGCCACGGCCGCTATCTCGCGACCCGGCCGGGCGAGGCACCGGTCACTCTGGTTTTCGACCGGCTCGATCTCGGCGATTCGCTGCGTCTGGAGGAGGCTGAGTGGACGCGCGGCTGGAGCCAGAAGGAGCTGACGTTGAGCGAACTGGTCGCGGGCATGGGCCGCCCCCATCCCCGGATCAGCGAGGCCGAATATCGGACCGAGCTCTACAGCCGTCTCGCCCGAACGCTCAGCATCCCGCTTATCCCCTTGCTCGTCCTGCCGCTCGCCTTCGCCACCAAGAACGGGCGGCGGGGCTTGGGCCTGCTGCTCGGCGGAGTGATTCTCGCCGGCTTCCACCACGCGATCAATTTCGCCCGCCAGCCGGCGCTCGCCGGCGAGGTCGCGCCCGAGGCGGCGATCGGGGGCGTGGCCGCGGCCTGCGCCGCGCTGGTGCTGCTGATCTTCTGGTCGGGCCGCCATCTGCCGAGCCGAAGCCCGATCGCCGACGCGCTGAAGCCGGCGGGCGACGCGCTGGCGCGGCTCAAGCCCCGCGAAGGGCGGCTGCGCAGCCCCGGCGGGCGGACGCTGGCGACCTATATCGCCTGGCGGTTCGGCAAATGGGCGCTTGGCGCGGCGCTGGCGGTGCTGCTGCTCCTGCAATTGGTCGATGTCGTCGAGAAGGGCGAGGAGTTCGCCGCCCGCCACATGGGGCCGGGCGATGTCGCGCTTTATGCCTGGCTGCGGCTTCCGGCCTTGCTCCATCAGGCGATCCCGATCGCGGCGCTGGCCGTGGCGATGGCGGTGTTCGCGGCGCTCGGCCGCTCGCTCGAAATGGTCGCGATCCGCGCCGCCGGCCTTTCCCAATATCGGGTGCTGGCGATGGCGCTGCCGGTGCCAATCCTGCTCGCTCTGGCGTCCTGGACGCTGGCCGAGAAGGCCGCGCCGGCCAGCGAGGCCCGGCTCGCCGCCTGGTGGGCCGAGAGCGATCCGACGCCCGCCCGGGCCGACCGCTGGTTCCGGATCGGCGAGGAGATCGTCCGCGCCGGCGGCGCTTCGCCGGACGGCACAAGACTGGAGGGGGTCGAGATCTTCCGCCGGGACGAGCGCGGGCTGCTGACCGAGCAAATCTCCGCCCGGACCGCGCTCCGGGCTGAGACCGGCTGGGTGCTGAGCGCCGGAACGCGCACCGGCTTCGAGGGCAATCGCGCGATCCGCACCCGCTTCGACCGGCTCGCCTGGGCCACCCCGCTTCAGCCCGGCGACGTCTCCCTCTTCTTCGCCCGCTCCCCTTTCTTGTCGGCGGAGGCGGCCCGGCGCTCGCTCGACGAGGCGGCGCCGGTCAGCGCCAGCGCGGCCTTGTTCGCGACCCGGCTGCAGCGCGCCTGGGCCGAGCCGCTGGCGCCGTTCGTGATGCTGCTCCTCGCCCTCCCGCTCGCCTTCGCCGCGGCGCAACGCCGGCTGCCCTGGCCGACCCTGCTCTACGCGGCAGGCGGGGGCCTCCTCTATCTCACCATGGACGGCCTGCTCACCGTCGCGGGCCAGGTCGGCGCCTTGCCGCCCGCGATCGGCGCCTGGACCGCGCCCGCCTTGTTCATCCTCGGCGGGCTTACCCTGCTCGTCTATCGCGAGCGCTAAGCCGCGCTTCGAGAAACTCCGCGATCTTCGCCCCGCGCGCATCCCAGGTCAGCGCGCCGGCACTGGCCAAAGCCCCTGCAGCGAGCCGGGCCGCCAGCACAGGATCGGCAAGAATGCGATCGAGCGCGGCGGCGGCAAGCTCGGGCCGGTCCGGTGGGACGAGCAAAGCATTCTCCCCGTCGCGCAAAAGCTCCGCGGTATCGGGGGCGACGGGCGCGAGAATCGGCCGCCCGGCGGCGAAATAGGCGAAGAGCTTCAGCGGCAGCACGCAGGTCCGGTAGCGCTCCAGCGGCGCCCGCGACGGCGGGATCAGCAGCACGTCCGCCGCCGCCAGCCAGGCGGGCAGGGCCGTCGGCGCCTGCCACGGCACGATGCGGACATTGGCCCGCCTCGTCGCCTCCGCCTCGACTGCGCCCGCGCCTTCGGAGCCGACGAGGACGAACAGAATTTCGGGACGAAGGTCCGAGAGCGCGAGGATCGTATCGAGCCCCTTCGCCTCGTTGACCCGACCCGCGTAGAGCGCGACCGGCCGGTCCGTCGGCAAATTGGGACGCTCCCCCACCGGCCCAAGCAACGGATCGGCGCCATTATGGGCGACCAGGATCTTCGCGGAATCCACCCCGGCCCGGCGATAGGCGCCCGCCGCATGCTCGGAGTGAATGATCAGGCCGAGGCACTTGTCGTCCCGCGCGGTCCGCCGCACCAGCGGCCGGATCGGCGGCAGATCGTCGGGCCAGGGCCGATAATGATCGGTGGCGAAAGGGAGCGGCGAGTGCCCCCCCATCGCCAGCATCGCTGGAATCCGCGAATAAAGCAGGTCGGCCTCAGCAAGCGCCGGATCGCGGAAGACCTGGCGGAGCCACAGCAGCGTCCGCCCGAGTGCCTCGCCCGCCCAGCGGCTCGGCCGCTGGATCAGCCGGACATCGCCTTCCACCTCGAAATAGTCGCGCAACGCGCCGGCGGTCAGCGCCGGATCGTCCGCCCCCTGCGGCATCAGCAGCGTCACCTCGACCCCACGCCGGGCCAGCGCCGCGGCCGTGCCCATCGTCTGCGCCCGGCAGGCTTTGCGGTCCGGGCGCGACCAGAGCAGGGGATAGAGAAGGCGCATGGCGTCATCGCATCGGCCAATGCGCGGCGGGGGTCAACAAAGCGCGCCGCCATGCTAGTCATGCGTCACAAGGGGGCGGGATTGGGCGAAGCCGCGGACGACAGGCGGGAGGAAGTGGGCGCGCCGCGCGGGCGCGACCGCTTCGTGACGGCGCTGCTCCTTGCCCTGCTCTGCCTCGCCTTCGCCGTGCTGCTTCAGATCCTGCTCTACGCCCGCCCGGCCCCGCACGGCGGCCCCTTCCTCGCCGATTGGCAGCGCTATTTCTGGCTTGCGCTTTATTATGAGATGCTCGGGGTCTGGCTGGTCTCGGCCCCCTTCTTCCTCGTCTGGCTGGCGCTCTTCCGGCGGCGGCTGGGCGCTCGCGTCTGGACCTGGCTCGTCGGGCTGCAAGCCATCTTGCTGGCTTTCTACCTCCTGTTGAGTGCGGCCGATCACGAGCTGCTCCGCTTCCTCGGGGTTCGGCTGAATTTCTCGTTCCTGCAGGCCTATGGCGGGCCCGCTCTGCTCGCCGACGGCATGTTCCTCGACGTGGTCGGCGCGGACCGGGGCGGGGCCTATCTGCCGCTGCTCCTCGTCGCTTTGGTCCCGCTCCTCTATCTGTGGCTCGCGTACCGACTGGCGCGCCTGCGCCCGTCGCGCGCGCCGGCCCTGTGGGCGGCGCTGCTGCTCGCGCTCGTCCCGCTGGCGGCGCCGGCCAATGGCTGGCGGATGGCGACCGGCGAGTTCCGGCTGCGCAAGATCGAGCCGGTGGTGATCGCCTTCATGACCGACCTCGCCGCCGGCGTTCAGGATCTGCGCGAGCCGGCCGATTTCGAGCAACTCGCCGCCGCCCATCGCCAGGCCTGGCTCGCCCGCAGCGCCGATCCCGGCTGGCGCTTCCCCGATCCTGAGCGCCCTTATCTGCGCGAACCGACCGGGCCGCCCCCGCCCGCACCGGCCGGGCCGCGCTGGAACGTGATCTATATCCAGCTCGAAACATTGCGCGGGGTGGATGTCGGCTTCCTCAACCGGTCCGGCCGCGCCTCGCCGACGCCCTATCTCGACGCCCTCGCCCGCCGCCCCGATGCCGCCATCTGGACCCGGGCCTCGAGCTTCGGCATGCCGAGCATCAACGGCGTCTTCGCCACCCATTGCTCGATCGCGCCGCCGTCGCAGCGCTACATCACCGCGCTGACCCATGTCGAATTCCTCTGCCTGCCCCAATTGCTCCGCGCGCACGGCTACCGGACCGAAATCTTCCACGGCGACGACACCGATTGGGACAACAGCACGCTCTGGTTCCGCCGCTGGTACGACCGCTTCTGGAATTACGATCAGGCGGGGCGGCGCGACCGGCCGGTGTTCCGCGCGGCGGCGCAGCGCATCCGCGCGCTCGGCCGCTCGGGGCGCCCGTTCTTCGCCACCGTGGTTTCGGTCAGCAACCACACGCCTTTCACCAGCGTCGATCCCGCGACCGATATCGCCGGCCACGCCAGCCCCGCCGAGCGCATCCTCAACACCACCCATTATACCGACGACGTGGTGCGCGAGCTGATCGAAGCGCTGCGCAATGAGCCCTGGTTCGAGCGGACCTTGATCGTGATCACCGGCGATCACGGCTTCAACCTGGGCGAGCACGGCCAGGCGGCGGGCCAGCACAATCTCTACCGCGAATCGCTGTGGGTGCCTTTGATCGTGCTCGGCCGCCATCCGCGGCTCCAGACCGGCTTCCATGCCGATCTCATCAGCCATCTCGATCTCGCGCCGACGCTCGCCGATCTGCTCGGCCTGCGCGTCGCCAATCCGTGGCAGGGTCATAGCCTGCTCGCCCTGCGCGGCGGGGGCGGGCTCGCCTTCGGTTTCCGGGAGTCGCTGGTCGCACAAAACCAGGCCTGGACCGCGGTGCGCGACCCGAGCGACGGCGGCGCCCGCCTCTATCGGACCGGCCAAGACTGGCTGCAGCGGCGGGACCTTGCAGCCGGCCAACCCGCAATCGCCGCAGCCCTGCTGGCGCGGGCCGAGCGCATGCAGCGCCTCAACGACTATCTGCTGCGCAACGACAGGATCTGGCGTGACTGATCAGCCCCCGCCCGAACCGACCGGCGCCAACCATTTCGCCATCGCCTGGCGGCTCGCGGCCGGCGCCTGGCTGGCCTGCGCGATCCTGCAGTTCGTCCTCTATCTGCGCCCCTCGCCTTATGGCGGCCCGGTTCTCGCCGACTGGACGGCGTTCATCGTCCGGCCGCTGATCTACGAATTGCTCGCGGTCTGGCTGATCGCTCTGCCCTTCTTCCTGCTCTGGCTGTGGCACTATCGCCGGCCGCTGCCTTCGCCGCGCTGGCGGCTGGCGCATTGGGCGCTGGTCGGGCTGATGGCGGCGAACCTCTTGATCACCCAGTTCGATCACGAGCTCTACCGCTTCCTCGGCCTTCGCCTCGGCCCCAATTTCCTCGACGTCTATGCCGATCCGACCACGCTCGGCGACGCGCTCTTCCTCAACGTCCTGCGCGGCGACCGCGGCGGGCCGTTCCTGTCGCCGGTCCTGTGCATCGCCGCGCCCGGCCTCTACCTCTGGTGGGCGAGCCGGCTGGTCAGGCGGCGGAGCCGGGGCGGGCCGCGCTTGCGCTTCGGCTGGAAGGTCGCGCTCGTCATCCTGATCCTTCCGCTGGCGACGGGAACGACGGGCTGGATGCTCGCCCAGGCCAAATTCCGCCTGTCGCGGCTCGAACCGGCCTTGTTCGCCTTCGTCCGCGATTTCGCCTGGAGCTATGGCGACGACGAGCCGCCCGGCGACGTCCCCACCCTGGCGCGCGCCTGGCAGGCCGAATGGCTGGCCGCAAGCGCCGACAAAGGCTGGCGCTTCCCGAGCACCGACTTCCCCTATCGGCGCGTCCCCGCCGCGCCCTCGACGCCTGCGCCTGCCGAGCGCTGGAACGTCGTCATCATCCAGCTGGAGACGGTGCGCGGCGTCGATACCGGCCATTTGCGCCCCGACCGGAGCCCCTCGCCCACCCCCTATCTCGACAGCCTCGCCGCCCGCCCCGACGCGGCGAGCTGGAGCCGGGCGTTGAGCTTCGGCCCGCCCAGCATCAACGGCCGCTTCGCCCTGCAATGCTCGCTCGTCCCCTCCTCGCGCCGCTTCATCACCGCGCAGACGCAAAGCTCATTCTACTGCCTCGCCGATGCGCTTCGCCGCCAGGGCTACCGCGCCGAGATGTTCAGCGCCGGCGACATCGACATGGATAACAGCACGATCTGGGTCCAGCGCATGTACGACCGGCTGTGGCGCTATCCGGAGCTTGGCCAGCGCGACCGCGAGATCTTCCGCCGCGCCGCGCCCAGGCTGCGCGAACTTGGCCGCCAGGGCCCCTTCCTCGCCACCCTGATCACCGCCAGCAACCACCACCCGTTCCGCTCGCTCGAGCCGGCGCTCGACGTCGCCGGCCAGGCCAGCGTGCAGGAGCGCATCCTCAACACCACCCGCTACACCGACGACGTCGTGCGCGAATTGATCGAGTCTTTGCGCGGCGAGCCCTGGTTCGCGCGAACCCTGTTCATCATCAGCTCGGATCATGGCTATAATCTCGGCGAGCACGGCGGCGTCACCGGCGGCTACAGTCTGTTCCGCGAATCGGTCTGGACGCCGCTCGTCATCCTCGGCGCCCACCCGCGGCTGCCGCGCGGGCGCCACGATGCAGTCGTCACCATCCTCGATATCGCCCCGACCATCGCCGACCTGATCGGGCTGCGCGAGGCCAATCCCTGGCAGGGCCACAGCCTGCTCGCGCTCGCGCCGGAGCGGCGGATCCAGTTCGGCTTTCGCGATTCATTGCTCGTCGAAGCGGGCGGGTGGAGCGCCGTCACCGATCATGGCAGCGGGGCCCCACGCCTCTATCGCCAGAGCGACTGGCTGCAACGCCGCGATCTCTCGACCCAACGCCCCGCGCTCGCCCGCCGCCTGCTGGACGAGGCCGACCGCAGCCGACAGCTGAACGACTATCTGATCCGTCAGGGCCGGGTCTGGCCGCGCACCCCGTCGTAGAGGCTCTCCAGCCGCGCGATCTGGCGGGTCAGATCGAACCTCTCCTGCGCCAGCGCCAAGGCTGCGCCGCCCATCCGACTGCGCAACTCGGCCGAGCCCAGCAAAGTCTGCAGCCGAGCGGCCAGCGCCCCCGGGTCGCGCTCAGGCACGAGGAAGCCGCTGACCCCGTCCACGATCGCCTCCGGAATGCCACTATGCCCGGTGCCGACCGCGGGCAGGCCGGACGCGGAGGCCTCGACGATCACCGTCGGCAACCCCTCCGCATCGCCGTCGCCCGCGGTGACGCTCGGCGCGGCGAGCAGCCAGGCGCGCTTCATCCAGGCGGCCACCTCCCCGGGCGGCAGCGCGCCGAGGAAGCGGACCCGCTCGCCAAACCCCTGCGCGCGCCGCTCCAGCGCGCCGCGCAACGGCCCGTCGCCGATCACCACCAGCCGCGCTCCGGCGACCCTGCCGACCGCGTCGATCAGATCGCTCGTGCCCTTCTTCTCGACCAGCCGACCGACATGGAGAATCTGGCCGGGCTCGGGCGTTCCCGCACCGGCGAAACGGGCCAGGTCCACGCCGAGATAATGGGTGAGCGTGCGCTCGGGCGGAAAGCCTCGTTCCAATGCCTTCGCCCGCAGCGCCTCCGAGACGGCGAGGAACAGGGCACCATTTTCCCGCAGCCGCCGCCCGAACAAGGCGTAGCGCATCCAGGACAGGCGGCCGGAGGCGAGCAGCGCCCGGCGCGAGCGCTGGACGTCGAAGCCGTGCAGGGTGGTGACCAAAGGCACGCCCAGCGCCCGCGCCAGTGGCAGAGCAAGCAGCCCGTCGGTCGCGAAATGGGCGTGGACCAGCACCGGCGCGTGCGCCCGCAGCCGCGCCGCGAGCGGCCCGACCCGCCCCAGCCGGAAGCCCAAAGGATTCTCCGCCAGCAACCGGCGGTCGCGCAACGCCGGCACCGCATTGCCCTTGTCTTCGAGGCCGACAACCAATGGCTCGTAGCGCGTCATCCCCGCCGCTTGCGCCTGCACGAAGCCTTCCGAGGCATTGAACAAGGGTGCACGAAACACCGCGACGACGGGCTTGGAAGGGGAGGACGAAACCACGCCTCTGGGTCGCCCGGCGACGGGCGCGAAACAAGGAAATAATAGAGCGCTCGCGGCCAGCCTTGTGATTCTCGGGCCGTGCGGCCAACGGGGGCCATGGCCAGCCTCGCCCCGCCACCGCCAGACCTGCTCGAAGGCGCCGCTCTGTTCCTCGATTTCGACGGGACGCTGGTCGAACTCGCCGAAACCCCCGACGCGATCGCCGTCTCGCCCGGGCTCGCTCCGTTGCTCGATCGCTTGCGCAGGCGCCTCGATGGCCGCCTCGCCATCGTCAGCGGCCGCGCGCTGTCCGATCTGGAGCGTCATTTGCCCAAAGCCGGAATCGCCTTTTCGGGCTCGCACGGGCTGGAGCTGAAACTCGCCGACGGCAGCGGCCTTCCCTTGAGCGTGCCCGTCGGGCTCGACGATATTCACGCCCGCGTCCGCCGCTTCGCCGCCGCGACCGAAGGCCTACTCGCCGAGGAGAAGCCGGCCGGGATCGCGCTCCACTACCGGCTTGTACCCGACCAGGCGGCACGGGTCGCCGAATTCATGGACGGCGTGGCGCGCGACACCGGCTTCGCGGTCCAGCACGGCGCGATGGTGGCGGAGCTGCGCGCGCTCGGCGCGGACAAAGGCGATGCGATCCGCGCCTTCATGACGGAACCTCCCTTCAGGGGCGCGCGTCCTGTCTTCGTGGGCGACGATCTGACCGATGAACATGGCTTCGCCGCGACCGCGGCGCTGGGCGGCGCGGGCGTGCTGGTAGGGCCACAGCGGGCGACGGCGGCGCACTACAGGCTGGCCTCGGTGGTCGCGGTCGCGCACTGGCTGGAGGGCGCGGCATGAGCAGCCTCGATCTGTGGCCGATCGGCAATTGCCAGGTCAGCGCGCTGATCGATGCCGAAGCCGGCTTCGCCTGGGCCTGCCAGCCGCGCGTCGACGGCGATCCGCTTTTCTGCTCGTTGCTCGAGCCCAAGACAGGGTCCGGCAGCTGGCGGATCGCGCTGGAGAACCAGGTCTCGGCCGAGCCGCGTTATCTCAAGAACACGCCGATCCTGGTCACCCGCCTCACCGATCGAGACGGCGGCAGCGTCGACGTCTTCGATTTCTGCCCGCGCTTCGAACGCTCCGGGCGGATGTACCGGCCGGTCGCGTTCGTCCGCATCGTCCGCCCGATCAGCGGCGCGCCGCGGCTCAAGATCGCGCTCGATCCCGCCGCCGACTGGGGCGCGCGCGCGGCGCCGCGGACCAGCGGCACCAACCATGTCCGCTTTCTGGTGAAGCCGCAGCCCTTGCGCCTCACCACCGACGCGCCGGTGCTCCATCTGCTCGACGGCCGCCCCTTCCGGATCGAGAAATCGCTGCACTTCTTCCATGGGCCGGACGAGCCCTTCGTCGGCAATGTCGCACACGAGCTCGCCGCGATGCTGCACGAGACCGCCGATCATTGGCGCCACTGGGTGCGCGGCCTCGCCATCCCGCTCGAATGGCAGGCCCAGGTGATCCGCGCCGCGATAACGTTGAAGCTGTGCCAGCATGAGGAGACCGGCGCGATCGTCGCGGCGCTCACCACCTCCATCCCCGAAGCGGCGGACAGCGGCCGCAATTGGGACTATCGCTATTGCTGGATCCGCGACGCTTATTACACGGTGCAGGCGCTGAACCGGCTCGGCGCGCTCGACGTGCTCGAAGCCTATCTCGCCTACCTGCGCAACATCGTCGATTCGGCCGAGGGCGGCCATATCCAGCCGCTCTACGCGGTCTCGGGCGAGCCCAGGCTCGAGGAAGGCGTCGCCGAACATCTCGCCGGCTATCGCGGCATGGGCCCGGTGCGCGTCGGCAACGCGGCCTACACCCAGATCCAGCACGACGCTTATGGCCAGATCGTGCTCTCCAACGCCCAGGCCTTTTTCGACCAGCGCCTGTTCCGCGCCGCCACCGAAGCGGATTTCGAAGCGCTGGAAAAGGTCGGCGCGCTCGCCTGGCAGACCCACGACCAGCCCGATGCCGGGCTTTGGGAGTTTCGCACCCGCGCCTCTGTTCACACCTATAGCGCGGTAATGAGCTGGGCCGCCTGCGACCGGCTCGCCAACATCGCCGAGACGCTCGGCCTCGCCCCCCGCGCCCGGCTCTGGCGCGAGCGCGCCGATACGATCCGGGCGACGATCGAGGCCAAGGCCTGGTTCGCGCCGGACGGACGCTTCGCCGCCAGCTTCGGCAGCGACGAGCTCGACGCCAGCCTGCTGCAATTGCTCGACATGCGCTTTTTGGAGGCCGACGACCCGCGCTTCCTCGCCACCTTCGAGGCGGTCGAAAAAGGTCTCAGGCGCGGCGAGCATATGCTGCGCTACGCCGCCGAGGACGATTTCGGCCGGCCCGAAACCGCCTTCAACTTCTGCACCTTCTGGCTGATCGAGGCGCTCCATCTTGCTGGGCGAAGCGAGGAGGCGCGCGACCTTTACGAGCGGATGCTGGAGCGGCTCACCCCTGCCGGACTGCTTTCAGAAGACACCGATTTCGTTACGGGTGAGCTGTGGGGCAACTATCCGCAGACTTATTCGCTGGTTGGATTGATCAATTGCGCGGGCCTCCTCTCGCGCCCGTGGAGCAGCGTTCGTTGAGTCGCCTGATCGTCATTTCCAACCGGGTCTCCGCGCCCAAGGGCCATGGCGCGACCGGCTCGCAGGGCGGGCTCGCCCCGGCGCTCGAAGCCGCGGTGCGCGAATCGAAGGGTCTATGGTTCGGCTGGTCGGGGCAACAGGTCAAAAGCTTCACCGGCAAGATCGACACGCAATGCCACGACGGCGTCACCACCGCCACGATCGACCTCGAAGATCAGGACGTCGAGGAATATTATGACGGCTATGCGAACCGGACGCTGTGGCCGTTGCTCCACTACCGGATCGATCTGGCCGAGTTCGATCGCAGCTTCGGCGCCGGTTATGAGCGGGTCAACACCCGCTTCGCCGAGACGATCGCGCCGCTGATCGAGGCCGACGATCTGATCTGGGTGCACGATTATCATCTGATCCCGCTCGGCCAGCAGCTTCGCCAGCGCGGCCTCAAGAATCGGATCGGCTTCTTCCTCCACACCCCCTGGCCGCCCCAGCGGCTGATGGTCTCGCTGCCTTATCATCAGCGCCTGGTCCGCTCGATGCTGGCCTACGATCTGATCGGCTTCCAGACCGGGGAGTGGCTGGAGAGCTTCCACCATTATGTGCTTCGCGAGCTTGGCGGCACGGTCGAGGCGGACGGCACGATCGAGGTCGACGGCCGAAGGGTCAAGACCGCGGCCTTCCCGATCGGGATCGACGCCGGCATGTTCGATGCCCTGCTCGGCCAGGCCGACGCGCTTCGCGCCTACGAAACGCTGAAGCGCAGCGCCGAGGATCGCAAGATGATCATCGGCGTCGACCGGCTCGATTATTCCAAGGGGCTGGTCGAACGCTTCAACGGCTATCGCCGCTTCCTCGAGGAGAATGAAGCGTGGCGCGGCCAGGTCTCCTTCCTGCAGATCGCGCCCCCCTCGCGCGGTTCGGTCCGGGCCTATGGCGATCTTCGCGAGACGCTCGAACAGCTTTCGGGCCGGATCAACGGCGCCTTCGCCCATGTCGATTGGGTGCCGATCCGCTACGTCAATCAGGGCTATCCCCATGCCGGGCTCGCCGGCTTCTACCGCGCCGCCGACGTCGCCCTGATCACCCCCTTGCGCGACGGCATGAACCTCGTCGCCAAGGAATATGTCGCCTCGCAGAACCCGGCCGATCCCGGCGTGCTGATCCTCTCGCGCTTCGCCGGCGCCGCCCATCAGCTGGGCGAGGCGCTGCTCGTCAATCCGTACAGCAAGGACGAGATTTCCGACGCGATCCGGACCGCGCTGACGATGCCGCTGCGCGAGCGGCTGCGGCGCTGGGAGGCGCTGATCGAGGGGATCCGCCGCGACGACGTCTCTGCCTGGCGGGCCGGCTTCGTCGAGGCGCTGGCCGCGGCGAAGCTGCCGGCGGAACCCGCGCTCGGTTAGCCGGCGCCCTGTCGCGGTCGCGCAGGGAACCTCCGGATTGCTGTGGCTGGAGAATTGGGGCCCGTTCCGCTAAAGGCGCCGCCTATGTCCCCGCTGTTCGGTCTCCTCATCTTCGTCGCGACGATCCTCGTCATGGAGGGGGTGGCCTATGTCGCCCATCGCTGGATCATGCATGGACCCGGCTGGTTCCTCCATGCCAGCCATCATCGCCCCCGCACCGGTATGTTCGAGGCCAACGATCTCTACGCGGCGATCTTCGCGATCCCGTCGATCGTCCTGCTGCTCGGCGGCGTCCAGCTCGGCTGGGGGGAATGGGCGGTATGGATGGGCGCGGGCATCGCCGCTTACGGCGCGATCTATTTCGGCTTTCACGATGTGATCGTGCACAAGCGTGTGGCGCACCGCTATGTCGCCCGCTCGCGCTACATGAAGCGGATCGTGCAGGCGCACCGCCTGCACCATGTCGTCGAAAGCAAGCACGGCACGGTGAGCTTCGGCTTCCTGTGGGCGCCGCCGGTGGAGAGCCTCAAACAGGAGCTCGACCGGCGCGGCAAGGCCGGCATCAGGAGCCCCGTCGGCCCCTAAATCAGGCGCGGCGCAACGTCGCCACCAGCGCATTGCCGACATGGCGCAGCTTGGCGGGCTTGCCGACCACGGTGCGGCTGTCCCAGGCCGAGGCGCCGCGCGCGACCACCCGGCGGGCGATGTCGCCATAGATGTTGGCCGCCGACAGCACCGCCCAGCGCGAACGCGGCGGCAATTGGCGCGCACCGATCCGGGCCGACGCTTCATAGTCTTGCGCGAGCGTCGAAAGCCGCCGCGCCAGCCCGGCAAGCGCGCCGCGATGCTCGGGCGCCGACAGCGTCTCGGCGCTCAACCCCGCCTCGGCCAGCCAGCGCTCGGGCAGATAGATCCGGCCGACCTTATGGTCCTCGACGAGGTCGCGGGCGATGTTGGCGAGCTGGAAGGCGATGCCGAGATCCGACGCCCGGCGCAGCGTTTCCTCGTCCTTTGCCGGTACCCCCATCACCACCGCCATCATGCAGCCGACCGCGCCGGCGACGCGATAGCAATAGAGCAGAAGATCGTCCTGATCCCGGGGCCGCCAGCCGGCCGCGTCGAGCGCGAAACCCTCGATATGATCGTCGATCAGGCGGCGCGGAATGCCGCATTCGACGACCACCACGGCGAGCGCGTCGAACGCGGCCAGCCCGGTCCGCGCGCCGGCGAGCGCGCGCGCGGTGGTGTCGCGGATCAGCGCCATGCGCTGCTCGGGGTCGGCCGGCGCAACCGCCCCGTGGCCCAATTCCTGGCCGTCCGCGAGATCGTCGCAGGCGCGGCACCAGGCGTAGAGCAGCCAGGCGCGCTCGCGCGTACGCTGATCGAACAGGCGGCTGGCGAAGCGGAACGACTTGGATCCTTGCGAGATGATCCGCTCCGCCTCGGCGACCAGGGATTCGCGCTCAGCCCTCAAGGTCATCGATCATCAATCCGGCGGTGGCCTGGGCGCTGGCGACGACGCCCGGGATGCCCGCTCCCGGATGGGTCCCGGCGCCGACGAAATAGAGATTTGCAATCGCATCGTCGCGATTGTGGACGCGAAACCAGGCGCTCTGGGTCAGCAACGGCTCGAGGCTGAAGGCCGAGCCGAGATGGGCGCCGAGATCGACGGCGAAATCGCGCGGCGTATAATGGAATTGGACCGTGATCCGCTCGCGAAGCCCGGGCAGCAGCCGCGCTTCGAGCAGATCGATGATCGTCTCGGCATAGCCCGCCCCGGCCGTCTCCCAGTCGATCGGCAGCTTGCCGAGATGCGGCACGGGCGCGAGCGCGTAGAGCGTCGAATGGCCGGGCGGCGCCATGTCTGGATCGGTGATGGTCGGATGGTGGAGATAGAGGGAGGGATCCCTGGCGAGGATGCCGCGATCGTAAATGTCCCCGAGCAGCTCGTGATAGCGCGGCCCGAACAGGATCGAATGGTGCGGCAGATCGGGAAAGCTGCCGCGAACGCCGAGATGGAGGACGAAGAGCGAGGGCGAGAAGCGCCTTTTGCCCAGCCGCTTCGCCATCGTCGGGCCGCGGGGATGATTTTCGAGCAGGCCGTAGCTGTGCACGACATCGCCGTTCGAGGCGACCGCCCGCGCGCTCTGGCGCCAGCCGCTGCGTGTCCGCACGCCGGTCGCGCGCCTGCCGTCGCTCTCGATCGCCACCACCGGGTCGCCCAGCCTGATCGTGCCGCCCAGGCGCTCGAACTGCCGAACCATCCCGCGCACCAAAGCATGGGTGCCGCCCTTCGCGAACCAGACTCCGCCGTCGCGCTCCAATTTGTGGATGAGAGCGTAGATCGCGCTGGTCTTGAGCGGATTGCCCCCGACCAGCAGGGTGTGGAAGGACAAAGCCTGGCGCAGCTTTTCGCTCTTCACGTAGGAGGAGACGATCGAATAGACCGAGCGCCAGGCCTGGTAGCGGGCCAGCGCCGGGGCGGCGCGCAGCATCGCCGTGAAATCGAGGAACGGGACCGCGCCGAGCCGCTCATAGCCCTCGCGATAGACCCCTTCCGAATAGTTCAGGAAGCGGCGGTAGCCGGCGACGTCGTCGGGATCGAGCCGGTGAATCTGCTGGGTCAGCGCCTCATCGTCATTGCTGTAGTCGAAGCTATCGCCGTCGGGCCAGGAGAGCCGATAGAAGGGCATCACCGGCATCAATTCGACATCGTCGACAAGCCTGTGCCCGCTGAGCGCCCAGAGCGCCTCGAGACAGGCCGGATCCGTGATCACGGTCGGCCCCGCGTCGAAGATATGGCCTTCCTTCTTCCAGACATAAGCGCGCCCGCCGGGCTTGTCGCGCGCCTCGACGATCGTCGTCGCGATCCCGGCCGCCTGCAGCCTGATGCCGAGCGCGAGCCCGCCGAAGCCGGCGCCGACGATGATCGCGCCCTGGTCCTGTTCGTTCACTGCCACAATGCGGCCAATGCCTTTCCGATCGGTACGGGCGGCCGGCCGCTGAGGATCCGAAGCCGGTCCGTCCAGCGCGAGCGCGCGGCATAGAAGCGTGCGATCAGCGCCGGATCAAGCCGGTAAAAGTGCTCGAGCACGCGATAACGCTGCGCGGGCTCCGCCGCGTGGAAGAGCATCCGATCGAGCAGGCGATAGAATCCCCGCGCCCGCCAGAGCCGTTTCGCCTCGGCGCGCAGCATCTGCGCCAGCCCGGCGCTGTCCGCATCCGCCTGCCCGGCGACCAGCAAGGCGGTGCGCACCGCGTCGGGAAGCGAATAGCCCGTGGTCGGATGGAAGAAGCCGCCGCGCAGGCCAAGCCGGGCAACCGGATCGTCCGCCGGCCAGAAGCCGTCGAAATCGCCGCCCGTCGCCACCGGCAGGACGCCGCTCTCTTCGGCCTCGATCTCCGCGGGAGTCCAGCCTTGCGCCGCCGCATAGGCCTCGATCCGCGCGCCGAGCGCCGCTTTGTCCAACGTCGGATCGAGCGAATAATAAGTGTCCTCGATCAGCAGCCGGTGCTCATCGAAGGGCAGGCAATAGACGAAGCGGTAGCCGTCAGCCTGGTCGACGCAGGCGTCCATGACGATCGGGCGGAGCAGGCCGTGCGGCGCGCTGAGCCGATATTCGCGGCCGACGAACTTTTGCCAGCCGACCCGAAGCGCGCCGAACTCGCCCGGGCCACGCGCATCGATCACCGCGCGGGCCATGATCCGCTCGCCGTCGGCCAGCGTCACGCCGCCCGCGTCCACGGCGCCAATAGGTGCCCCGAGGCGATATTGGTCCGGCTGCAACTGCTCTCTCAGGACCCGGTCCAGCAGGGAGGACCGCGCGCTGTTATAGCCGGTCGGCAGCGTTCGCGCCCGTTTCGGGAAGCGCACGTCATAGCCGTCCCAGCGAGTGGCGACGAGCGGCGCGACGAGCCAGCGATTTTCGGGCGCGACATCCTCGTCGAAGAACGACCAGATGTGGTTGCCGCCGAAACGCTCGCCTTGCTCGACGAGCAGGATCGAAAGCTCGGGCCGCAAGCGCGCCAGCGCCAGCGCCGCGAGACCGCCGGCAAGCCCGCCGCCGGCGATCACCAACCCATATCCATTCGTCGCGCTCATGCGCGCTCCTTACCGATCCGCGTTCCCCGCGGCCACATCATGGTGTACCAGCGCGGGCATGACCCTCGCATTCGCCGTCCTCTTGTCCATGCTGGCGATGACCCTGATCGTCGCCTTGCGCTATCTGGCGGTGAGCGGCGGCTTCGCCTGGTTGACCGCGTCGGTCCGCCCCGGCCTCTACACCGGGCTGGAGCCGCAGGTCCGGCGCGAGATCGGCTGGTCGCTGGCCAGCGCGGCGATTTACGGGGCGCCGGCGGGCCTGCTCGCCTGGGGCTGGCGCGAGCATGGCTGGACGCGCGTCTATACCGAGGCCGACGCTTATCCCTTGTGGTGGCTGCCGGTCTCGGTGCTCGTCTATCTGCTGCTCCACGACGCCTGGTTCTACTGGACCCACCGGGCGATGCACCGCCCGCGCCTGTTCCGCACCGCCCATGCCGTCCATCATGCCAGCCGCCCGCCTACCGCCTGGGCGGCGATGAGCTTCCACCCGCTCGAGGCGCTGACCGGCGCAGTCGTGATCCCCGCGCTCGTCCTCCTCATCCCCATTCATGTCGGCGCTCTGTTCGCCGTGCTAACGGTGATGACCGTGATGGGGGTGACCAATCATATGGGGTGGGAGCTGTTTCCGTCGCGGCTGGTCAACGGCCGCGCGGGGCGCTGGCTGATCACCGCCAGCCATCATCAACGCCATCATCGGGACTATGGATGCAATTATGGGCTCTATTTTCGCTTCTGGGATCGCCTGCTCGGCACGGATCGCGGCCTTGCGCCCTTCGCGCCTGCTGCGGCTGACGGCGCTTCCGATAGCGGCGGCGCTGCTGGCCGGAGCGTCCGCCCCGGTTGAGCTGGTCGTCGACGTCCGCGGCCTGCGCAACCAGCGCGGCACGGTTCACGTCTGCCTGACCCGCGATCCGGCCCATTTCCCCGATTGCCAGGGCGATGCGGGGTCGGTGCGGCGCTCGATCCCGGCGGCGCGGGCGGGGCGGATCACCTTGCCGGGCGTCGCCGCCGGCGATTATGCCTTGGCGCTGGTCCACGACGAGAACGGCAACGGCCGTCTCGACACTTTGGTCGCGATCCCCCGCGAGGGTTTCGGCTTCTCGCGCAACCCCCGCATCCGCTTCGGCGCGCCGCGCTTTCGCGACACCCGGTTCACCGTGGAAGGCAGCCGGATGACGTTGATCGTGAACGTGCGCTACCTCCTTTAGGCCAGGTGGACCTTGGGCGGCGCGGCTCTAGGCGCCGACCAGCCGGTTCTCGAGGTCGTAGGTGAAGGTGCGGCTGCCGTCCGAGGTGAGATTGCCGTTGAGGTCGTAGGTGAACCCGGCGCCGCCCGCCGCGCTATACTGGTTGAGCCCGTTCGTCGTGTAGGGCCGGTTCACCGCATAATGCCCCTGCCAGGCATAGACGTCGTTGTCGCGGCTCTGGCTGACGATCTGGTTCGCCGGATTATGGCCGAACCCGACCGTCAGATAGCTGGTGCCGCCTGTATAGACATCGGCGATCCCCGCCAGCCGCCCGACCGCGTCGTAGTTGAAGGTCGCGCTGCTCCCCGGCCGGTCGACCCGGCTGGCGAGCAACCCTTGGGCATTGTAGGTGAACTGGCCGAGGATGACCGAGGTGCCGATACCCTGGTAGAAGTGGGTCAGCCGCCCCAGCGCGTCATGTTCGAAGGTGAAGGCCAATTGGTCCGGATGGGTGAGCCGGATCCGCGCCCCGTCCTCGCGGTAGAGCGAAGAGAGCTGGCGGCTGAACCCGCCCATCGCCAGCGTGCTCGAGGTCAGCCGCCCGAACCCGTCATAGACGTTGGTCACGCCGTCGCCCGACTGGCTGTCGAAGCGGGCGTGGAGAAGTAAATTGTCAGGGTCGTAGCGATCATAAAGGTCAAGCCTACGGCAGCTCAGACGGCTGTCGTCGGCTACAGGGCTCCGTAGTCTCCACGTGTGCGATGCTAGGAAGGCCGAACTCCTTTACTCAGGTACACTATTTCCGCAATTCTGTCCTGTTCCCAGTATCCTCTTCCATGCAAGCTCACCCTAATCGTATTCGGCCGGCGATGCCTACTGACCTGACGCGGATCCCATGACCGACAGGTCTGACTTACGAACCTCTACGATCGGGGCTCCCCCCGCTCGCTCCGGCCGAAGCTGAAAATGAATGGTCCAAAATTCTCCGGAATCCTCCACCGTGGGGGGGAGTTTCCGGATGTCTTCGGAATAATGGAACCGTTCTCTCGCCTCTGCATACGCCACCTGTATTGCCTGCTCCTCCCGCGTTGGCGGCGGGCCGCAGCTAGCCAGCAGAATGGCAACGAGCAGGGCGCCTCTCATCGTGTACCGCCCGGCGCCCTAGGCCCGTTGACTATCTTTATTGGTCCATTGGTTCTTATCATTGAGTATCGTCCTTACTTGTGAATTACCTCCGGGAATCTAGCCAATAGTATCGATTAAATTCATCGCTCAGGACAATCATCATAACATTATTATTTATTGCCAATGCTCTATCTTGACGAGAGAGGCCAGGAAAATAGCCCTCCGATATCGTACGACCGTGAAAATGCGCAAAAATAGTTCCACCAGGCGGAATTGGATAAAAATCTACATGATCACGGCCACCATTTCTCCGTGCTAACACGTCTAGATTGTCATCCATCCAAATACCTCGTTCATTGCCATCTCTCTCTGACTCACCAAAATCTCTATGAATTGTTGCTCTACCTGGCGTCCTCTGGGCGGTTAGTCCTCGCATGGTTGCCATTGCCCTGGGCCTCCTATCCTGAATCATGCCGCACATGTCGTCTGGATTACTCGTGCGGCAGCTCCTTAGTCGGTCGATTAAGGTCGGCCCGGCCCTGCTTTGTGCCGCGTTGCCGTTCGATCCTGCGGCGGTCACGGATATGCTGTCGTTCCGCCGTCTCGCGGCGGCCAAATTCGCACTGCCGACTTCGATGGTGTATCCGCTGCAGCTGCGACAGAGCTCCATCCCCGTCGGATCGGTCAGGTTGACCGGATCATTACCGACATAGGCATAGAGATTGAACTGGTCGTCATAGCCGATCGGATCGGTCTGCAGGAACCGGCCGATGTAAGGCGAGTAGATGCGGGCCTTGTAGTGGTACATGCCGAGCTCGGGCAGCCAGATCTGGCCGGTGTACTGGAACCGACCCTGGTTCGCCGCGGCG
>Ga0190275_10000403_pt1 | contig 39282 bp, 30 predicted proteins | sample Popmic550T_FD_133745 | JGI IMG/M metagenome (GOLD analysis project Ga0190275, IMG submission 133745) | Populus adjacent soil microbial communities from riparian zone of Yellowstone River, Montana, USA - 550 T | ecosystem: Environmental > Terrestrial > Soil > Riparian zone > Trees stand | place... | reverse complement strand
CGCCGCCAACGACGCCTTCGGCGCCGTCGACATCTGCGTCAACAACGCCGGCTACACCTGGGACGGCGTCGCCCACAAGATGAGCGACGAGCAGTTCCAGGCGATGCTCGACATCCACACGGTGGTCCCCTTCCGCGTCGCCCGCGCCCTCGCCCCGCACTGGCGCGACGCCGCCAAGGCCGAGCGCGGCGAAGACAAGGAGGTCTTCCGCAAGCTGATCAACATCTCCTCGACCTCGGGGACGATGGGCAACGCCGGCCAGGTCAACTACTCGGCGGCGAAGATGGGCGTGGTCGGCGTGACCAAAACGCTCGCCAAGGAGTGGGGCCAGTTCAAGATCAACGTCAACGCGGTCGCCTTCGGCTTCGTCGACACCCGCCTCACCGCCGCCAAGGAGGAGGGCGGCGAGATGACCGCCCCCGGGGGCGAGAAGATCGAGCTCGGCATCCCCGAGCAGATGCGGGCGATGGCCTCGGCGATCATCCCGGTCGGCCGCCCCGCCTCGCCCGAGGAGGCTTCCGGCCCGGTCCTCTTCCTCGCCTCGCCGCTGGCCAACTACGTGCACGGCCAGGTCCTCAACGTGACCGGCGGCATGTTCGGCGGGATGTACACCTGAGATGACGGGAGCCCCAGAAGGCAGGCAGACGCCGCGCTACCTCGACGTGGCGGACCGCGTCTGGCCTGCCATCTGGCGCTTCATGGGCGCCCACACGTTCCTCTACCAGCGGACCGGGGGGCGCATCGGCCACACGATCCCGGGCGTGCAGGGCAAGATGCTGCTGCTCGACCACGTCGGCGCCAAGAGCGGCACCAAGCGCACCTCCCCCCTGCTCTACGTCCGCGACGGCGAGGACCTCGTCATCGTCGCCTCCAAGGGCGGCTTCCCGAAGAACCCGGCCTGGTTCCACAACCTCGTCGCGAATCCCGACACCACGGTCCAGGTCGGCGGCGACCGCCTGCCGGTCCACGCCCGCGTGGCGAAGCCGGAGGAGCGCGACCGCCTCTGGCAGATGGCCGTCGAAGCGTACGGCGGCTACCGGGACTACGCGATCCGCAGCAAAGGCCGCGAGATCCCGCTGGTCGTCCTCGAGCCGCGTTAGAAACACCCGCCGACGGGCCGCAAACGTCCTCCATTTGGACGCCTGAGGCCCATCGACCCCGTGGTTACTTCGGGCGGCGCTGCTCGGCGACGGGGGTGCCTTGGGGGTCGGCGATCGCTTCTGGGGGCCAGGGGCCGGCCCAGTTGTCGCGGGCGCCGTCGATCGTGATCGTGGTGCCGGAGAAGAAGTCGCCGGCGGGGGAGGCGAGGTAGGCGACGAGCCAGGCCATCTCCTCGGGGCGGCCGGCGCGGCCGATCGGGATCGAGCGCTCGAGGTTGTCGACGACCACCTGCGGGTACTTGGTCAGCAGCGTCTCGGTCGCGAACTGCCCGGCGGCGAGGGCGACGGTCTTGATCCCGAAGCGGGCCCACTCGACCGCCAGCGTCCGCATCATGTTCTCGACCGCGGCGCGGGCGGCGCCGGAGTGGACCATTCCCGGCATCCCGTTGTGAGGTGAGAGGGTGACGCTCAGGACCTTGCCGCCGCCCTGGGGGATGAAGGCCTTGGTGGCGGCGGCATGGGTCATCAGCCAGGTGCCCTGGACGTTGAGGTCCATAACGGTGCGGAAGCCCTTCGGGGTGATCGCCTCAGCAGGGCTGAGGAATTGGCCGCCGGCGTTGTTGACGAGCACGTCGAGGCGCCCGTGGCGCTCCAGCAGGCCGTCGAAGAAGCGGTCGACCGGCTCCTCCTCGCGGATGTCGAGGCACTCGTGCTCGAAGCTCCCCGCCAGGCCGGCAGCCAGCGCGGCGGTCTCGGCCAGGGGCTCCTCACGGCGGCCACAGGCGACGACGGTGGCGCCCAGGCGCGCCAGCTCCAGCGCCATCTCACGCCCGAGCCCGCTGCCGGCGCCGGAGACGACGCAGACCTGGCCGTCGAGCAAGCCGTCCCGGAACACCTGCGAATGCGAGCTTTCAGCCATCGGCGCGCAAGCCTATAGGCGAGCTGTTCTGCGTAATGTCACTCGCCATGAAGGTTCACGTGGAGGCCAAGCCCCTACACGAGCCGCTCGCCGGGGGGACGCCGGGAGCGACCGTCGTCGTTGAACCGATGGTCGCGGGCCACTCCGAGTTCCCGGTGCCGATGATGGAGAGCCCGGGCGGCCGTTTCCTCACCCTGCGGCTGCTGCGGGCCCTGCTCAGCGGCAAGCCGGCGCGGACGATTCCGATCCCCGCCTTCCTCGTCCGCCATCCCAGCGCCGGCGCGATCCTCGTCGACACCGGCCTGCACCCTTCGATCGCCACCGACGGCAAGGAGAACTTCGGCCGGCTTGGCAATCACGTCGGCAAACCGAGCTTGGAGGCGGGCGAAGACGTCCCGAGCCAGCTGCGCGAGCGCGGCCTCGACCCCGGCGAGATCCCGGTCGTGGTGATGACCCACCTGCACAGCGACCACACCTCGGCGATCTCCGAGTTCCCGCAGTCGACCTTCGTCGTCAGCGAGCCGGAGTGGAAGGCGGCCGCGCTCGGCTCCCAGCCCGCCCTCAACGGCTACCGCCGCCCCCACCTCGACTACGCCTTCGACTACCGCACGGTCGACTTCGACCGCGCCGGCAACGACTCCTACTCCAGCTTCGGCCGCACCTTCGACCTCTTCGGCGACGGCTCGGTCCGGCTCGCCTTCACGCCCGGCCACAGCGCCGGCCACATGTCGGTGATCTGCCGCCTCGAGCAAGACGACTTCGTGATCGGCGGCGACGCCATGTACGTGCTGGCCCAGCTGACCGGCGAGGCGCCGCTGCCGCCGCGCCCGGCCGACGCCCACAACTTCCGCCGCTCACTGCAGGAGCTGCGGCTCTTCCACGGCCAGTTCCCCGGCGCGGTGATCACGCCCGGGCACGATCCCGAGTTCTACGCCCAGATCAGTCAGCGCTACGAGTAGCCGGCGGCGCGGGGCGCTCGAGCCCCTCGTACATCTCCCGCACCCGGTCGAAGACCTGGTCGGAGACCTGCTGGTGGCGCTCGCGACTGAAGCCCTCCTCGACCGGGAAGGCCAGGGGCTCCCCGAACTGCACCGTGACCTTGGGGAAACGCAGTCGTTTCCAGCGGCGCACCCCGGCCGAGCCGTGGATCGCAACAGGGACCACCGGCACCCCGGTTTCGAGGGCGAGCCGGCCGACGCCCGGCTTCGGCTCCCCCAGCTCGCGGCTGCGCGAGCGGCCGCCCTCGATGTAGATCAGGACCAGGCCGCCCTTGCCGAGGATCGTCCTGGCGGTGATGAACGCCTCTTCGTCGCGGGCGCCGCGGCGGACCGGGAAGACGCCCCCGTGGAAGAAGATGAACTCGACAACCGGGTGCTTGAAGAGCTGCGATTTGGCCATGAAGCGGATGTGGCGGCGCAGGTAGACGCCGGTGAAGAAGTGGTCCCAGGCGCTGAAGTGGTTGGGGGCGAGGATCACCGGGCCCTGCTTGGGGACGTTGCCGACGCCGATGCCGCGGGTGCGGAAGAGGGCGATCGTCGGCAGGGTGAGGACGAGGCGGGCGAGGCCGTAGATCCAGTCCGGCTCGCGCTTGCGGGCGCGCTCGTGGAAGCGCGTGAAGTACTCGGGGGGGCGGGGGTCCCTGTAGACCTGTGGCTTGATGTCCGGCATGTGGGGGATGCGCCGGCTGGGCCGGCGCAGTTGCCTACTCCAGGCGAGCCGGGCGGTTACGCACGCGCCTGGACGAGCGCGTGGCGCCAGCCGGCAAGCAGGGTCTCGCGCTCGTCGGCGCTGATCCGCGGCTCGTAGCGGGCGGCCTCGCGCCACATCTCCCCCACCCGCTCGCGACTCCAGCATCCGGTCGCGATCCCGGCCAGGTAGGCGGCGCCGAGCGCGGTCGTCTCGGCGACCTCCGGCACCACCACGGCGCTGCCGAGGACATCGGCCTGGAACTGCATCAGCCAGCCATTGGCGACGGCGCCGCCGTCGGCCTTCAGCACCTCCAACGGCGCGCCCGCCGCCGCCTCCTGGGCCCGCACCGCGTCGACCGTCTGGTAGGCGATCGCCTCCAGCGCCGCCCGCGCCAGGTGGGCGCGGCCGCTGCCGCGGGTGAGGCCGACGATCGTCCCGCGCGCGTAGGGGTCCCAGTGCGGCGAGCCGAGCCCGGTCAGGGCGGGGACGAAGTAGACGCCGTCGTTGGAGTCGAGCGAAGCCGCCAGCCCCTCCGTCTCCCCCGCCTCGTCGATGACCCCAAGCCCATCCCGCAACCACTGCACCGCAGCCCCCGTTACGAAGATCGAGGCCTCGAGCGCATAGCTGACCTCCGCCCCCGATGGGCCTGAAACGTCCGCCATAGGGACGTTTTCGGCCCGTCGGCCGGCGGTTGGGAGGGCCCAGGCGATGGTGGCGAGGAGGCCGTCGGGGGGGCGGGGTGCTTCGGGGCCGGTGTTGAGGAGGACGAAGCTGCCGGTGCCGTAGGTGTTCTTGGCCATGCCGGGGCGGTGACAGGCTTGGCCGAAGAGGGCTGCCTGCTGGTCGCCGGCGATCCCGGCCACCGGCACCTCGCCGCCGAACTCGCTGGTGGTCCCATAGACGTGGGCGGAGGGCAAGGCCTCCGGCAGGCGCGCCGGGTCGACGCCAAGCAGCTCGCACAGCTCCGGGTCCCACTCGAGCCGGCGGATGTCGAACAGCAGCGTTCGCGCGGCGTTGGAGTAGTCGGTCGCGTGGCGGCCGGTCAGCTTGAAGAGCAACCAGGAATCGATCGTGCCGAAGACCGCCCGCTCCACCCCCTCGGCGTTGCCCAGCAGCCACTCGATCTTGGTCCCGGAGAAGTAGGGGTCGATGGTCAGCCCGGTGCGCTCGCGCACCAGCGCCTCCTGTCCCGCCGCCCGCAGCTCGTCGCAGCGCCCGGCCGTGCGCCGGTCCTGCCAGACCAGGGCGCGGTGGACCGGCTCGCCGCTCGCCGGGTCCCAGGCGACCACGGTCTCGCGCTGGTTGGTGATCCCGATCGCATCGAGCTCGGCACCCTCGATGCCGGCGTCGGCGATCGCCGCGGCGGCCACCCGCCGCGTCACCTCCCAGATCTCGTTCGCGTCGTGCTCGACCCAGCCCGGCCGCGGGAAGTGCTGCTCGAACTCCGAGTAGGCGCGACCGGCGATCCCGCCGTCGCCATCGAAGACGAGGCAGGTGGTGCCGGTCGTCCCCTGGTCGATGGCGAGGATCACACCGTGTCGGTTCAGAGCTGGGTGATCACGCCGAGGAAGCCGACGATCATGGTGACGAACATCCCGCCGCCGACTTGGACGATCAGACGTTGCGTGGCTTCGAAGCGGCTATTCATTTCGGCTCTTACAGCGGCGAATTCAGCCCCCATGTCCGACCTGAAACCGCGAAGCTCGTCGTCGAGGCGCTTGAACCCCTCCGCTAGGCGCTCGTTCATGTCGTCGAGCCGCTCGTCGGTCCACGTTTCCCTCATCGCCTCCACGTTCTACACCCTAGGGAGAGAGATTTCACCTGTGGGTGACAGAAGTGGAAAATCTCTGCAACCCGCTCAGCCGCCTCGCACCTTGCAGCTGCGCGTCAGGGTCGAGCTCAGCGTGCGGCCGTCGTCGAAGGTCATCGCCGCGCGGGCGAAGGGGAAGGTGGCTCCGGGGAAGCCGGCGGGGGCGGCGCAGGCGGCGCTGAGGTAGCTGCGGGGCTGGCCGCGGTAGGTGAAGTTGCGGTGCAGGCTGAGGCTGATGCGCTTGACGTAGCCGTAGCGGTTGAGCGAGACCGGCAGAGTGCCCGTGAGGATGGTGCCGTAGGCGCCGCCGCTCTCGCGGATGTGGAAGACGATGATGCGGGTGATCGGGACCGGCTCGACGCCGTAGATGTGGGCGAGGATCGCGCGCTGGCCGTCGACGACGGCGTTGAAGGCGAGGATCTCCCCCTGCGAGGGGAAGTCGGTCTGTTCCGGGAAGGCGACCTGGGCGGCGTAGCTGCCGCCGCCGACCAGCGCCGGGCCGCAGGTGGCGAGCGCTTCCGCGGTCGTGGACGGTTCGATCCGGCGCCGTTGGCAGAGCGGCAGGCCGCGGGCGTCGAGGCGGCCGCCGCGGTTGAGAGCGATCACGATCCGCCGCAGCGCCGGCGGCCGCTCGCCCGAGAGGGTCTTGACGGTGCCGGTGACGCTGACCGAGATCGGCGCCCGCGCCTCGCGCGGCAGCGCCTCGGGGGCGATGCCGCCGCTGAACTTGACGAAGAGGCCGCCGCGCTCGATCAGCTCGGCGTTGGCGAGCGAGGCGGTCACCGCGAGGATGCCCGCGACGAACGCCAGCATCCCGATCTTCCTCGCCCCTGCCTTCATCCCTGGCTGAGGCTAGCGGAGGGCGCTGCGCTCGCCGCTACGGAGTCGCCTCGGCCAGCCGGCGGGCCTCCTCGACGCCGACATAGGGCATGAGGATGAGCTGGACCAGCTGGGGCTCCAGGTCCGCCAGCTGGTCCGCCTGGCCGGAAAGCAAGCGCATGCCGATCACCGATGTGGTGGCGCCGACCAGCGCTCGCTCGGTCAGCTCCGGCAGCGCGGCCGCCCGCGCGGACTGTTCGCGGCCGTTGCGAAGCAGGCCGACCAGGTAGTCGTTGGAGGCGAGCACCCGGGCCGCCAGCGTCGGGTCGGCGGCGACGGCGTCGACGACCAGGAGCTGCGCTTCCTCGGGCCCTCGCACCGCGAAGCCGATCGCCGCGCCAACCCCGGCCGCGACCTTCGCCGTCCACTCGGACTCCGCCGCGCAGACCCGGAACAGCTCCCTGGAGAGCCGGTCGAACGCCTCCTCGTGAGCGGCGAGCACGCACTGGCGCTTGTTCTCGAAGTTCTCGTAGAAGGTCGTGCGGGAGACGCCGGCCTCGGTCAGCACGTCGGCAACCGACATCTCCGCATACCCGTGCGCCGCGAGCGCCCGCGCGACGCCCGCCAGCAGCCGCTGGCGCTGGTTGTTGGCCACCACCTCGCGCGGCAGCTTGTGCGGGCCACGAGGAAGCTGCCACCTACTGTCGTTCGCCGGCTCCTCCGCCGGCAGCGCCCCGGGCCTCACGACCCGAGCCCAGCGATGGGCTGACCGGGCGCCGGGGATGGGACATCCCCGGCGCCCTGAGGCCGCCGTTGTGCATCGGTGCCGTCCCAGGGACGAGACGACGACCGGTTTTTGCGATGCCATTGCCCCAAAGCACTTCCTCCCGCCATTGTAAACGACGGTATTTAATGTAAGGGGTGGTACATCGCTTGTCAAGGCCCGGTTCTCCCCGTCTGGGGGAACTAGCCCTGTGGCCTGTTTGGGTTAGCTGATTTCGAGCTCGTCGATTCCCATTTCGAAGGGAGCCAATTCCAGCCACGCCGAAGTGAAGTTCCCCATTTTCTGCTGAGGCCACGACCACTCCTGCCCGGAGGCGCCTTCGTTCAGATGGATACGTGCCTCAAAAGGCGATCCAGCATTCTGCATCGCCCATTCGAAGCAGACAGTCATCACCACTTCGAAGTCCGCGTTTCCGAGGTACGCTTCGTCGCCAGGCTCGACCATCTGGCCACTCCAGCCCGCATCGTTACAATCGTTCCACAGTCTCGGGGGGGAGCAATCACCCGTGCTGAGCATTTTGAACGACATGGGGTAGACATCCACTGCACCACTGGTACTGATGGTGCCCGTTGCCTCATACAAGCAACTTTCCTGAGGGATCGGCATTCCTTTATAGTAGTTACCGCTCTGGAAGGTTCCACTAATGGAAAATTCCTCTTCTGATCCGATTTCCACTTCTGCGCTAGCACTGGCGGGTATTGCAACAAGAGCCAGTGCGGCAGTTACTAGCAAGCACAGCATGCGAGACATGCGCATATATTTTCTCCTTTGGTTAATGAGACCCCACGATCCACATTTAGGAACGGACGTGAGGTAGGGTCGGATGGGCACGCAGACTCAGACAACACTCAAGCGTGGTGCACATCGCAGCTCCCCTCCCGGCGTACTCCGGTATGCCAGTTCAGCTGAACTGACGGTTTGACTCTGCCGGTAGTAGGGTCGCCTCGCCACAGCTATGTGATGAGGTGGCTTGTCGCTTGTCAGCCGAACGTACGCGCCGACACCGAAGCGGTAGGAACAGGGGCGAACAGTGAGCTATCCCACTCCCCCATCCGCAGAGCTGTCTCCATCTCGACGGCACAGGAGTCGAGGGGCCGGCCCAGTCGCTCCTCGGCCTGTTGCAGGCGACTGTTGACCGTCTGCCGGCTGACGCCGAGCGCCGCCGCGGCGGCGGCGGCGTTGCGAGCGGCGGCGAAGTAGGCCAGGAGGGTCTGTCGCAGCAGCTCCCCCCCGTCCCGGCCCTGCGCCAGCGGCTCCAGGTAGAGCTGCTCCAGGGAGCGGGCCAGCACTTCGTCCTGCAGGACCGAGGACAGCAGCGCCACTTCGCTGTAGCGGACGGGGGCCCCGGGTTGCCGCAGGGCGATCGGCAGCGCCGCCCTGGCCTGCTGGTGGCTGAGGCGCCAGCCTGACAGGCCATGGGCAGGCTCGCCGAGGACGAGAACGACCTCGGGCCGGAGATTGGCACGCAGGAGTCTCGCCAGCTCGCCGAAGGGCCGACTGCCGCCCATCCAGGCCCAAATCCTGCCGCGGGCGGCGTGGATCGCCAGCAGCTGGCGGTCAGCGGCGGTCGCAAGCGAACGCAGCGCCTGGATCGCACCCGGCCCGGCGGCGATCGCCCCCACGTGCCAGGCGTCGAGCTCGTAGTCGAGCTCGGGGGCGTCGATCAGCTCGCCGCTGAGCAGCATCCGCACCCGCTCGGCGCGCCGCTGGGCGGCCGTGGTGGGGCGGGAGCACAGCTCGCGAGAGTGCTCGGCGGCAGCGACGGCGACGAGGCGGTCCAGCAGGGCGGCCTTGTCGCGCAGGACCAGCTGCAGGGGCTCGCCCTGGAGGCCCGGGTCCTGCTCGGCGGCCTGCATCAGGAAGTCGCCCAGCAGGGCGTAGCCGGTGAAATAGCGGCGAAGAACGGTGTCGACCGAGACTCCGGTGCGGGCGGCGGCACGCGCTTGGAAACGCAAGGCCTCGGGAACCGGCTCGGCAAAAGCTGTGGTTTCGACGCAGTCGATGCCGTAGTCGAGGGCGGCGGCGACCGCGAGCTTCAGCCCGGTCGCGTACTCGGGATCCTCGACGACCACGTTGGGGTCGGAGACCCCGTTGACGCGGGCCTGGATCGCCCGCTCGATCTCAGGCCTGCGCTGACGCAGGCGCGCTCCGAGCTCGACCCGCGTGCCGGGCACCTGGCCTTCTCACCCCCGCACCCTGCACTGGCTCATCAGCGTCGAGCGCAGCTTCTTGCCGCCGTCGAAGGAGAACTCGGTCCGCGCCAGGGGGAAGACGGCGGCGGTGAAGCCCCTGGGGGCGGGGCAGCCGGCGCTGAGGAAGCTGTGCGCGGTGCCGTTGTGGGAGTAGCGGTGCTGCAGGGTCATCTGCAGGCTGGTGAGCCTTCCCCAGGCGTCCATCGCCGCCGGCAGCGGAGCGTCGAGGGCGGTGCCGTAGGTGCCCTTGCCCAGCCTCTGGACCCGGAAGACGATCACGAAGGAGGTGGCGAAGGGCTTGGGGGCGTAGATGTGGCCGTAGAGGACCGGCTTGCCCTTCTCCTTGCCGTTGAAGACGAGGAGCTTTCCCTTGGTGGGGTAAGGCTCCTGCCCGGACAGGGTGATGTCGGCGGTGAAGCTTCCTTCGCCGACCTGGGAGGAGCGGCAGGCCGAGAGGGCCCGGGAGCTGGAGCCGGGCTGGATCGCGTCATAGACGCAGACGGGCAGGCCCTCGGCGTCGAGGCGGCCCTCTTTGTTCAGTTCGATCCGCATTCTCTTCAGCTGCGGCGGCGGGGATTTGTCGGTGGTGGAGATCTCGCCTCCCACCGAGACCGAGATCGGGGCCGCTCCCTCCCTGGGCAGGCGCTTGGGGGCCATCTTGCCCGAGACGTCGACGCGCAGGGTGCCTTTCTGGGTGATGGCGGAGGCGGAGGCCCTGGGGGCGTGGCCGGCCGGGGAGGAGGAGCTTGCGCCGGAGGCGACTGGAACCGGCGGGCCGGAGAGCTCCGGGAACTCCGCGCTGACCGAGCGGGCCTCGCTCATCGTCACGGTGCAGGTGCCGGTCCCCGAGCATCCCGCTCCACTCCAGCCGGTGAAGGCGGAGCCGGGGTCGGGGGTGGCGGTGAGGGTGAGCTCGGTGCCGGAGCGGATCTGCTCGGTGCAGGTGCCGGAGCACTCGACGCCGGCCAGGCTGGCGGCGATCGAACCCTCGCCGCTGGCTTTCAGCCCCAGGGAGAAGAGCGCCGGCAGCGCTTCGCTGGTCGCCGAGCCGGGCGGGTAGGCATAGACGCTGGCCTGGGTTCCGTTGCCGGAGGTGACGTAGACGCGACCCTGGGTCAGTTTGGTGGAGTTGTCGACCGCGAGGCCGACCGGGGAGCCGTCGATCATGTTGTACTTGAGACGGCCTTCGTGGGCGCCGGCGGCGCTGAAGACGTGGATCGTCGCTTCGGGGCGCTCGGAGAACTGAGGGCCGCGGGTGTCGGCGACGTAGACGTCGCCGGTGACGCGATCCACGGCGACGGCGGAGTCGCGCAGCGAGCCGAAGCCTCCCGGTGGGCCGGTGATGACCTGGGCCGGGTCGTCGGGGTCGATCAGCGGGTCGTAGGCCTTGACCGTGTCGGTGTCGTGGTCGGGCACGTAGACGCGGCCCAGGGTGGCGGGGAACTGGGAGACCGCGACCCCGTAGCCGTCCTCGACGCTGGGGGCGCCGATCGGCGCCTGCGGAGCGCCGGCGGAGTCATAGACCGAGATCTGACCGCGGACGTCGACGTAGACGGCGCCGGTGGCGGGATCGACCGCGACCCCGGTTGGCTTGGAGGGGTCGACGACGCCGACGGGGGTGAAGACGGTGTTGGCATTGTAGGGGAAGGGGGCGAGGGTGATCTTCTCGACGTCCTGGTGGTAGTCGTTGACGTAGAGGCGCCCGCCGTTGTCGACCGCCAGGCCGCAGGGACCGTTAAGCGGATCGGGCCTGGCGAAGCGGTTCTGGTAGGTGCGGGCGGAGGTGAAGACGGCAATCGCGTCGCCGTAGTGGTCGGAGAGGTAGAAGTTGCCGGCGCCGTCTACCGCCACCCCGCAGAGGCCGTCGAGCTGGCCGGCCGGGGTGGCCGCGGGGAAGACGAAGGTCGGGTCGAAGGCCGCCTTCGCCGCCGGCGCTCCCAGCCCCACCACCGCCGCGCAGATCCCCACCGCCGCCAACCGCCTCAGAGCCCTCATCGCTTCCCCCCTCCGCTCTTGCCCTTGCCGCTCTTGCCCTTCGTCCCATTGCCCTTCTTCTTGCCGCACTGCCCGCGCAGCTTCGAGGAGAACACCGCCCCGAGGTTGTTCTGCGCCAGCGCTTTGATGCTCGCGCTCGGCGGCTGCTTGCAGATGTTCACCGAGTTGGTCAGAAGGCCCCGCTTGCCGCCGAGCAGGGTCATCGTGAAGCGCTCGATCGGGGCGTCGGGAAGCTCGGCGAAGTAGGTGCGGATGCCGCCGTTCTTGCCCGGGCCGATCTTGCCCTCGAGGTCGATCCGGACCTCGCCGGCTCGCAGCGAGGTGACCAGATCGGGCAGTTTGTTGTCAGAAGAGCGCAGGTAGACCTCGCCGCGCAGGGGATAGTCGAACAGCGGCGTGTGGGCGACCGCCTTGCCGTAGACCGATCCCGGAGGGCATTTCTCGGCGGCGAACTGCACCCGGGTGCAGACGGCCTTGATGTGCTCCTGGGCGAGGAAGAGCGAGTGCGGGGTGATCACCTCCATCCGTTTGAGGTTGGAATCCTGGGGGCCCCGGGCGGTGAAGGTGGCTCTGAGCGAGGGATAGTCGCCGCGCTTGGATCCACCGCGCAGTCTGAGGCCGAGCTTGGGCTCGAAGCCCAGGATCAGGCAGTTCAGCAGCTGGAAGTGGGCGGAGACGGTGGCACTCGAGTCATCGGAGGGGTCGCCGTAGCGCTGCCCGGCCCCGGTCAGGTTCGAGACCAGCTGCGCGGCGGCGCAGCTGGAGGGGTTGTGGGTGAACTGGAAGCGATCCATGTAGATGCGGATATCGCGCAGGTGGAAGGGGATGCCGTCGACGATGTGGGGGATCGCGTCGGAGGCGCCGGCGTCGATCCGCGGCTGCGCCGTTCTCCTGTCCACCGCGAAGGCGGAGCGGATCACGTAGGTGCCGAGGTCGAAGGGGCCGATCGTGGCGGCGTTGATCGTGACCAGGGAGAGCGGCTGGCCGTTGTAGGGGCCGGCGAGGTAGATGCGGCCGGGCGCGTAGGCCAATGCGTTGCCCACTCCGTAGCCGGTCTCCACGCGGCCGACCTGGCTCGCGGCCGGACACGAGGGGTTGGCGATCTCCTGAAAGCCGCGCTTGTGGCGGGAGGCTTCGATCGCGGCGTCAGCGCAGAAGGGAATGCCGGCCAGCTTGGCGGTTACGCCCTTGGGCAGGACCAGGGAGTAGGAGGTGATCTCCTGCTCGGTGTCGGCCCTGCTCAAACGGACGAAGTAGGGGGTGTAGGCGTTGACCTGGGCGTTGACGCCGCCGGTGACCACGGTCGGGCGGAAGGGCAGCGGGCCTCCGGTTGGACAGGGAGCGTCGGCGATTCCGGTCTCGATCGCCCAAGAGCTCGAGATGTCCTTCGAAGCACCCGCCCAAGGGGTGAGCTGCATCCTGGTGGTCGCCGCCCCGCAGGCGGGCGGGGTGACCAGGAAGGGGCGCTGACCGTGGTAGAGGTTGACCTGGACCTCTGAGTAGGGGAGCTGGGGGAGGTCCTTGAAGGAGGCGGTGAGCCGGCCGTTGGTGGGATTGGCGGAGACCTTGCCGGCGAGCTTGATCAGCAGGCCCCTGCGCGGTGACTTCGCCACGAGGTAGAGCGCGATCATCGTGTCGAACGGGTTCTCCGCCCCCGCGGCGGGGGTGGTCCGCTCGTCGGGCTGGGCGAGGTAGACGGCGCCTTCGATCCACTCGGTGCCGAACAGCGGGCTTCTCGCTTTGAGCTCGCCGATCTTGGCCTCGTTGGGGCAGGCGGCGCCCTGGCCGTTGAAGGCATTCTCGGCGGCGAACTGCGAGGGCGTGCAGACCCCCAGGCCCGAGCCGACCGAGGGGTTGATCGTGGCGCCGTCGGGCAGGGTCAGGACGATCTCCCGCAGCGGCCCCGGCGCCCGCCCGCTCGGAGAGGTGAAGCCGGAGTTGTCGTTCTGCAGGGTGAAGGCGTAGCCCGAGGGCGAGGAGGCGCGTTTGTTGGTCAGCAGGCCGGTGGGGGTGGGGGCGTAGGGAACCGTGGCGCAGGCGCTGACCGGGACCGCCGCGGAGAGCGAGTCGCGGTTCAGGGCCTGCCCGGAGCCGGTGCCCTGCTGCCAGGAGCTGGCCGTAACCGAGAAGCCGAGCTGAGCGGAGCACTCGACCGGCAGCGTCAGGTAAGCGCTCGTCGGGATCGGCGAGAAGGCCTTGCATTTGGCCCAGGGGAAGTCGGGCTCGAGCTCGTTCAGGCAGTTGCCGCGTTCGGTGTTGTGGGAGGCGCCGAAGGGGGTTCCCCAGAGGGTGAGGTCGAGGCCGGAGACGTCGAGGGACTGGGGGATCTCAGAGGCCTCGAGGACGAGCGAGTAACGGCCGGAGGGCTCGGCCTTGGGCCGCAGCTCGAAGACGATCGGGGAGCCGAAGGGGGCGAAGCCGATCTGGGCGGCGCTGCCGTATGGGGCCTCGAGGTTGAAGACGCCGAAGCGCCGCGGCGCCCCGCCTTCGATCGAGCTCGACAGCTCGACGGTGCCGACCTGGCTCTCCCCCGGGCAGCTCTCTCCCGAGCGCGATGGGCCGAGCGGGGAGACCCGCGGAGTGGAGAACCGGGCCACCGTGCAGGTCTCGACCGCGGCGGGATTCAGCATCATCCCGGCCGGCAGCTCGATCGCCAGGTCGCGCAGGTCGCCGTCGGGGAAAGGCACCCCGGGCTGACCATCGAACTCCCCGCCCTCTTTCAGTCCCAGGTGGAGGTCGAACTGGTACGGGTGGGAGCCGGCGACGGTGGCAGGACCACCGCCTTCGGCGATCGCGTCGACGGCGAAGCCGTCTTCACCGGCCTTCAGGCCGAAGCCCTGAGTAGTGGCGAAGCTGGCCGCGCTGCCGGTGACGGGGCCGGAGGAGTTGGTGGCCAGCAGGCGGTAGTGGTAGGTGGTACTTGGGCTGAGGCCGGAGATCGCCGCCCTCGCCGACTGGGGGTCGCTGGCGGAGCCGGCCGAGGTGAGCGGCGTCGAAACCGCCCCCGCAAAGCTCGGGGAGGTGGAGTATTCGAAGCGGTAGGTGGTGGGCAGGCTTTCGGGGTCGACCGTTCCTTTCAGCAGAGCAGAGACGCCCTGGATGTTGGTGGCGCTGACCGGGCCGAGGGTGGGGACGGCGGCCTGGGCCGCTCCCACGCTCCCCAGCACGAGGGTCAGGGCAAGGCAGCAGAGAAGGCCCACTCGTCTCATCCCCTGCTCCCCCGCTTCGCCTTGCCCTTCTTTTGGCCCTTGCATTTGCCCTTGGCCCGCTTGGCCTTCGTGCACTTCCCCCCCCGCGCATAGGTGCGGTAGCGCTCCGGGCCGTTGCCGGGCCCGGCCAGGGTGGTGGTCAGGACCGGGTCGTCGACCGCGCCGCGGACGATCTGGCAGGCGTCGGCGACGCAGGGCAGCGAGGGCAGCGGCTCGGCGAAGCCGCCGCCGACCCTGGCGTCATAGAGGTCGGCGGCCTCGTGGTCGGCGCCAACCAGGTTGCTCCTGGTCAAGAAGAAGACGTCGGAGCCGTCCTGGGAGGCGTCGATCAGGGTCGCGGCCTCGTCGACCCGACCGGAGGAGAGCAGCTCCACGCAGCCGTTCGCAGAGCCGCAACCCCCCACCCCGGACGCCCGCCACTGATAGACGTCGGGGATGCTGTCGCCGCTGGCGAAGTCGACGTTGGCGTCGTGGCGTGAGAGCGCGTCGCGCGACTCGAAGAAGACCCGCCTGCCGTCGCCGCTCATCACGCGGGGCTTGTAGAGATGGGGAGAGCCGGGAGCGGTGCCGTTGGCGATCGCGCCGGGAACCAAGGAGGGCCCCATCGGGCGGGAGTTGGCCGGATTGCAGGAGACGCAGCGCAGGGTGGCGCCCGCAGCGTCGTAGAGGTAGAGCTGGGCGTCGGGGGCTTTGGTGGTGAGGTCGGTGTTGTCGTAGGTGGCGCCGCCGGTGGTGGGCAGTGCGGCGGTGGAGCCGAACAGCAGCTTGGTCCCGTCGGCGCTGACCCGCGCGGTGCCGGTGACTGGCGGATAGTTGTCCGCGTCGGCAGCTGCCGCGACGGTGGTCGTGGTGCCGGAGCTCCAGAGCTTCAGGGCGGCGTCCTTGAAGTAGACGCGGGTGCCGTCGGCAGAGGCGCCGAGCACTCCCACCACTCCCCCGCCCGGGGTGAGGTCGGTGGCGGCGTCGGCCCCAGCCCCGTAGCGCCACAGGTGCCCGCCCTTGGTGAAGAAGGCGAAGGCGCCGTCGGGGGTGGCGGTCTCGAAGGTGCCCCCGCCGAGGGCCGCGGCATCGACCTGTTTGGTCTGGCCGGCGGCCCTGAGGTAGAGGTTCGTACCGTCGGTGAAGTAGACGCGGGAGCCGTTGCTGGAGACCGCCGTGCTCTGGGCGCCGAGCTGCGCGCCGGGGGTGCCGGCGGACTGGGCGGGCAAGAGGTTGACCAGGCTGAGAGCGCCTGCCGACCAGAGGTAGAGGTTCGCTTTGGCGGTCCCGCAGCCGTCGGTCGCGTTCGCCGTCAGCGCCGCGCAGGTGGAGAACACCGTGTGCTGCAGGTCGGCCGAGGCGCCGGCGAAAGCCAGCTCGAAGTCGGCGGGGCCGAGGCCTCTGCCGGCGATGTCTTCGTTGCCGAGCAGCGCCTCGAGGCTCCCGGTGGCGCTCTGGCGCAGATAGAGGTTCTGGAAGCCGGCCGGGGCGTCGGTGCCGGCCAGGGGCGGGTTGGCGACCGGGCAGCCCGTGCCTTCGCCGCGGCAGGCCTTGCCGTTGGAGAGCAGCCCCCGCGCCAGGTCGGCGGAGAAGATCCGGTATGGAGCTCCCCCCTGCTCGGTGTCGTAGCTGCCGGAGAAGATCGGCGGGCTGATGTTCTGGGTGGCCCAGCCCGAAGCGGTGCGGGTGGAGAGGTACTGGCTGGCGAACGGCGCTCCGGGCCCCCCGGCGAAGGAGGAGGCCGAGCCGTAGGTGACCGACTGGCCGTCGGCCGCGGCTTGCAGGGCGCCACCGCCGGCCAGGGCCCCCGGCGCGGCGATCTGGCCGCCGTTCTTCCCGACCGGGCTGACCAGCTCCCAGCCGCGGCCGTCGGGAAGCGCGAAGGGGGCGGCGCTGTAGGTGGTGAGCAGATGGGCGGGGCCGTTGGTGGTGCCGTCCGCGTTTTTGATCGCCAGCTGGTAGCGGTATGAGGTGGAAGGATCGAGGTTCGGCAGGGCGCGCTCGATCGTGGTGGGGGCGGTGCCGAAGACGTTGGCCTCGCCAGAGGCCGGGGCCCGGGAGGCGCCGGCGAAGGGGTCTTTGCTCGCCGCGAGGTTGGCCTGGTAGGCGGCCTCGGTCAGGTAGTCGAAGTGAAAGGAGGAGGATTTGCCTTTGGGGTCGACTTCGGCGCGAAGCGAGGCGGAGCGGGCGGTTACCTGGGCCGCGTAGGTGGCGGTGATCGTCGGCGCGACGGCGCTGGCCGGGGAGGCGAGGGGGCCCAGGCAGGCGAGTGCCGCCAGGAAGAGGAGCGAGAGGCGAGCCCTCATTCGGGGGCTCCCGTCGCCGCCAGCTTCCACTCGCCGTCTTCCTCGACCAAAGGCACCGTGGTGATGGGCTGCCCTCCGACCTGGATCGTCGCGGTCGCCCTGTCACCGTCGGCGTTGACACCCAGGACCTTCACCCTGCCCGGTGCCCTGCCGCCCGAGGCGACGTTCGCCCTGCGGACCAGAAGGGCGTTGGCTTTCTCGCAGCTCCAGTCGCCGGGAATGCCCGAGGAGGCTTCGGCGTATTCGATCGTCTGCGCCTGGGCTTCGGCGCTCATGAACTCGCAGAGCCGGTGCAGCGCCTTTGAGCCTTCGGCCCGGCGCAGGCCCGCCCGCACGTCGAAGCCACCATTCAGGTAGCGAAGCTTCGAGAGCGCGCCGATGCCCTGGTAGGCCTCGGCCGCGGCCTGCGTCGCCTGCGCCTCCTCGGAGGAGGGGGCTTCGGCGGCCCGGCGCTCCCGGTGCTCGGCGCGCACCTGCTCGTTTCGCTGCTCGAGCTCGGCGTCGGCCTGAGCCTGGGCCTCACGGGCCTGCTGGGCGGAGGGAGGGGAGGTCTCCTCCTCCCCTCCACCGCCGCAGCCACTCAGGGCCGCGGCGGCGATCGCCACCAGCGCCAGGCCGCTCTTCGGGCCAGGTCTCAGAAGAGGCCCCCGGCGAAGTCCGCCAGGGCCCTCAAGGCAATCGTGCTCTTGGAGGCCTTGGTCTTCTTGCCCGTCGACTTCTTGCCCTTCTTGCCCTTCTCGCACTTCGGGTTGACGACCTTCGGCCTGAAGTCGTGGGTTCTGCCGTTCTGAGCGTCCATCCTCACGTCGGCGCGGTGGATGCCCTTGCAGATGTCGGTCGAGTTGACGATCAGGCTCTTCTTGCCACCCATCATCTCCAGGGTGAACTTGGTGACCGGGGCGTCGGGGACGATGTCGAAGGTGTTTCTGATCCCTCCGTTCTTGGAGTCGGTCCTGCCCGAGAGCTCGACCTCGATCGGCTGGTGGTCCGGGCCTCTGAGCGCCACGACCAGGTCGGGCAGCAGGTTGTCCGACGAGCGCAGGTAGACCGGGCCGCTCAGCGGATGGTCGAGCAGCGGGCTGATCGCCGTCGCCTTGCCGTAGATCGAGCCAGCGGGGCACTGATCCGCCGCGAACTGCACCCGGGTGCAGACCGTGCGAATGTGCTCCTGGGCCAGGAACTCGGAGTGCGGCAGGGTGACCGCGGCCCTGGCGATGTTGGCGTCACCGGGTCGTGCGGTCACGGTCGCCTCGAGGCGCTGGTACTTGCCGCGCTTCGTTCCACCGAAGAGCCGGAGTTTCAGGTGGGGCTTGAAGCCGAGCTGAGCGCACTCGGCGACCTGGAAGCGGTTGCTCACGTTGGCGACCGCGCCGGAGGCGCCGTAGACGCTGCCGGTGACATTCTGCTCGGAGCAGTCGGTCGGGTTGAGGATGAAGCCGGGGCGGTCGATGTCGACGCGGACGTCGCGGATCCGCAGCGGGACTCCGGCGAGGATCTTCGGGATCTCATCGCTCGACGCCGTCACCTGGGCGTTCTTCGGGTTGACGCTCAGAGCGGTCCTGACGACCTGGACGCCGAGGTCGAAGGGACCGGCTACCGCCGGGACGATGAAGGCCATCGAGAGCGGAGCGCCCTTGTAGGGGCCGGCGAGGTAGGCCTTGCCCTGCACGTAGACGGGGCTGATCCCGGCTCCGGCTCCGATCGTGGTGGTTCCCACCTGGCTGGAGGCCGGGCAGGAGGGGTTGGCCTTCTCCTTGACGCCGTCACCGACCGCGGTCCTCGCGATCGCGGCGGCGATGCTCGCCTCCGAGCAGTAGGGGACGCCGGCGAGCTTGGCGACCAGGCCCTCGGGCGTGACGACCGAGATCCGGTCGAGCTCCTGGGCCCCGTCGGGGCGCTGGACGCGGACCGTGAAGGGGGAGCTGTGGCCCCCCAGGAGCGTGGTCGAGCCGGCCGAGAAGCCGAGGTTGAAGGTACGGGCCTCCAGAGAGGTCGGGCAGCTCCCACCGTCGGCGGCCTGGTTGACCACCACGTCCTCGTCGATCGCGAGCGGGTTAGCGGGATCGCTGTAGGGGGCGAGGGCGGTGTGGTTCTGGCCCGTCCCGCAGATCGGGCTGGTTGCCAGCGGTGCCTGCGAGCCACCCTTGAAGCGCAGGGTGAACTCGTCGAAGGGCAGTTGCGGGTTGTCCTGCACGATGGTGGTCAGTCGCCCCGTGACCGGGTCGGCCTTGACCTCGCCGGCGAGCTTGACCACCAGACCGCGCTCGACGCTTCTGAGCACCAGGTAGATCGCGTAGTTGGAGCCGAACGGGTTGTCCTTCTGCGCGGCGAGGTAGACCTCTCCCTCGGGCCAGTCGGCTTCGTCGAGCAGCGGGGTCTTCACCAGGGCGGTGCCGATCTTCGAGGCCTCGGGGCAGTCGTGGCCCTGGCCGTCGAAGGGGTCGTCGTTGTCGAAGTGGATCGGCTCAGATCCGATCGGGGTGGTGAGGCCGATCTGCTGCGTGGTGCAGACCGCCTGGCCGTTGGCGGCGGCGGAGTTGATCGAGAAGCCCGCCGGCAGGGTGACCGTGGTGTCCTTGAGGTGCGCGGCCGCGAGTCCCGCTTTGGACTTCCAGAAGGCCGGCGCGCCGGTCACGTCGTCGGGGTTCGACTCGACGCTTTCGGGCGGCTCGTTGTTCTGGGGGATGTCGAGGTCGACGTCGAGGCCGGTCGGGCTGTCCGCCCTCCTCGTGGTCGGCTGCAGGCTGATGTCGGCGGGGAAGCTGACGTCGGGGCAGCCGGTTATCAGCGCAGCCGCCGAGTCGGCCCTGGCGACCGTCGGGGAATGGAAGTTCGTCGCCATCGCCCTCGTCACCGGGTTGGTCGCGGAGCACTCGGTCTGGGTGGTGAAGAAGGGCTTGATCGGGCCCCAGGAGGGGTCGTAGGCGACGCCGGCCTGAGAGCAGCCGGCATTAGGGCCACCGGTCCCGCCCGGCAGGCCGCGCTGGGGCATGCCGTAGGTGGCGCCGGAGGCGCCTGCCCCCGCACTCTCCGGTGAGCCGCAGTAGGAGGCCACCGGCCGGAAGCGGTCGTGGGATTTCGCCCAGGGGACGGCCCAGATCGTCACCGACTGGGCGGTCAGGTTGAGCCCGGCCGGGATCTGGATCGCGCCGGCGTCGGCGCCGAAGTCACTCTCGGTCCGCACCCGCGCCACGATCGGCACGTTGGTGTTGTTGGCGGCCAGCAGGCCGGCGCGGGAGATCATGAACTCCGCCGCGTTGCCCCTGCGCGCCTCGACGTTGTAGACGGGATAGACCGCGATCCTGGCGCCGATGAAGATCGTCGCCGTGCCTACCTGGGTTTTCGGGTGGCAGCTGGCGGGAACGAGGGCGACCGCCTCGGCCGGGCACTTGGGGACCGCGTTGGGGTTGCCGATCACCCCGGGCGGCAGGCTGGCGAGGATGTCGCGCGGGGCGCCGTCGGTGAAGAACGTGTAGCCAATCGCTCCGGCGATCCCGATCGGGGCGCGCGAGAACCACATCGAGGCGGTGCCGTCGGCGCGGGCGCCCGCCTGGGTGACGTCGTCGAGGCGCCAGCCGGGCCCGGTGCTCGCAGTCCCCCCACGGGTTCTCCAGCCGTCCAGGCCGGTGCTTGATTCGGTAAACGAAGGAGGAATGAGCTCCGGCGCCACACCCGGAGCCAGCGGCGGCATAATCACGGTGTCGGAATCGCCGTTTGGCGGCGCCGTGAAGTCGATGCAGTCCGAGAAGGGATCGACCGGCCGGGCGCCGACCGCCGCCGCCCCGTCCCGCAGGTCGCAGACCCCGGCCCAGAAGGCACGCTCGCCGGGGAAGGCGGGGGCGGTGGTGCCGGTGTCGGGGTCGGTGACCTCGGCGAAGCTGAAGTTCTCCCCGGCGGGCGGTGCGGCGGCGCTGGAGATCGCGGCCGGCAAAAGGCAGGCGGCGAAGACGCTCAAGAGGATCGAGATGCGCTTCATGGCGTTGGTTCCCTTCCTCATGGCGTTGGTTCCCTTCCGGTTTTCAGTGCTCGCGTTCATCGACCCGCCCTCCCCTGGGAGCGCTTATCTCGCTTGGAGGACTTCTGCTTCTTCTTCTCGTGCTTCTTCACGCACTTGCCCGAGCGGCGGACCTTGCCCTTGGCGCAGCGGCCTTTGCCGGGCTTGCGTTTCCCGGTGAAGTTGCCCTGGCCCGCCAGCGAGGCACTGGCGGCGCCACTGGCGGCCGGCGGTGCCGGCGGAGCGCCCTGGCAGGTGCCGGCGAGGACCGCGCAGGCCGGCGGCAGCGCCGGCGGGTCGGGGATGCCGCCCCCCCTGCGGGCGTCGTAGACGTCGCCGTCGACGGGGTCGAGCTCCCAGGGGCTGATCCGCTGCTCGGTCCAGAAGAAGACATCGCGGCCGCTGCGGTCGTTGCCGGTGAAGTAGGCGCCGTGGCCGGGGTGCCCCGGTGAGAGCAGACCGAGGCGGCCGTCGGACGCCTGCCACTCGTAGACGTCCATGCGGTCGTTCTGGTCGGCCTCGACGAAGGGGACCTGGCTCTCGAAGAAGACCGCGGTCAGCTCGCCGTTCTGGTCTTCGGCCATGTTGACGTTGCGGTTGCGGGCGGAGCCCGACTTGCTGGCCTCCGCATAACCGCCGGAGCCGAAGCCGAGATCGCCGTTGCATACCTCGGTGATCTGAGCGGCGTTGCTCTGGGTAGCGCACGCATAGGGCGTGGTGCCGGCGGGCGGCGCGCTGACCCGGACCAGCTCGTCGCCGTCGGCCTCGTAGAGATAGACGTCGACGGCGTCGTCGACGTCGTCGACGGTGAGCTGAGCGGGGGTCTCGAAGGCGATCGCGTCACCGCTGCGGGTGCCCTGCACGCAGGCGCCTGCGGCACCAACAGACATTGCCCCGCTGATAGATGCAATCCCTCGCGCCGGCCCGCTGCCGCTCGGCTCGGAGCTGAGGCACTTCTCGAGACCGGCACCAGTCAGCTCGAAGGGGATCCGGGCGATGAACTCGTAGGCGGCCGCGCCGGGCTTCGCGGCGTCGTAGAGGTAGAGGTTGCGCTCGGTCGCGTTGACCTGGGCGCTGGCGGCGGTGGGAGTGGTGGTCCCGTTGGCCGGGGATGCGTTGGCGGCGCCGGGGATCTGCGCGGCGGTGACGAAGTAGACGCGCTCGCCGTCGTCGGACATGAAGCGGACCACGTTGCCGCCGCCGTTGGCGGCGGCGCCGCACAGCGCTGCGGCGGAGGTGCAGTTGGTGTTGGGGTCGGCGCTGCCGCCAGGGCCGCCGGAGACCCGGGTCAGGGTGCCGCTGGCGGGATCGGTGTTGTTGTCGCCGGGCAGCTCGTAGCGGTAGAGGTCCCAGGAGGCGCCGCTGGCCGTGCCCGTCGTCACCCCGCCGGGAGGCGGGGCGACGCCGGCGCCGTTGGGGTCGTCGACGGTCAGCGGAGCGTCGGTGCGGAAGTAGACGACCGAGCCGTCGCGCGAGGCGCCCTCGAAGGCGGCGCCGGAGCCGAGCAGTCCGATTTTCTGCGGAGCGTTGAAGAGCGCCGGCTCGGCCCTGGAGATCCAGCGCACGGTCGCGTCGCCGTCGTCGTCGTACTGGCGGACGAAGAGCTGGGGCGGACAGTCGGTGCCGGTGCCGGCGGCGGTGTCGGTGGCGACGCAGGCCGCGGGCACGCCGGACGCGGCGGGGTCGGGGCTGACGAAGAAGACGCGGTTGCCGTCGTCGGACATGGCGGTGACGGCGGAGCCCCCCAGCCGGCCCCCCGATGGGCGAAGGGTGGCGCCCTTGGTGCTGGTCGGGCTGCCTTCGCCGCATTGCCGCACGGCGACCTCGTCATCGGCGAACATCGAGACGTCCTGGCCGCCTTGAACCGCGGTGAAGGAACCGCTCGCACTGGGGGCGGGAGAAACCGTGAAGGTGCTCGAGGTGACCGCGATCACTTTGGAGCCGACGACACCGGTGCCGCCAGTGACCGTGTGGCCGACGAGCGGCGGGCCGCCGAAGTTGAAATCGACCGTGAGCGTCGGATCTCCGGCGGTGTAGGTGGCGAAGAGATCGAAGGCACCAGGGGGGCCGGCTTCAGTGCCTTTGTCGTCACGACTGGGGAGCAGCGTCGCGGTCGCCCCCGCCCCGGTGCACTCGCCGATCATGTCGCGCGGCGCCCAATCCGAGGAGCTGTCGGCGAGGAACGGAGCGGCCCCCGCGGTCTGCGGGGGGGAGAGCTCGTCGGGGGCGAGCGGATCGTCGACTCCTTGCAGGCGGTGGAACGATGCAATACCAGCGCTCGAGTCTCCCTGCAAGAGCAGGCGCTCCCCGTCGTCGGACATCGTCGTCGGGATGGAGACGCCGAAGGTGGATGGGCTGCTGACCCACGCTTCGTCGAAGAGCGGGTAATAGCCCTTGCCGAGCGGTCCGCCGTCGTCGCCGGCGACGTGAACGGTGCCCTTGGAGCCATTGGCGAAGAGCGGGACCTGATAGTCCCAGCTGCTGGTGCGCAGGTCGGCGGAGAAGAGGCGCAGGTCGTTGACGGCGGAGGCCGCCGGGGTATGGGGCGCGGCGGTGTGGAGCGACTGCCCGTACCAGCCGTCGGCCTTGCCGTCGCCGCTGCGGTCTTCGCGGTTGCGCAACTCGTAGACGTAGTCGCCCGACCAGGAGGCGCCGGCATCAGGGTCGCTGATCCCCGCGTACATCCCCCACATAAGGGAGTCGCCGTCGGCGCTGGGCGCGCCCTGTTGGAAACGCGCCAACTCGGTCCCGAAGGTGCCGTGGGCGCCACCGCGCCGCAGCACCTTGTCGGGCGAGGTGACCATCTCGTAGGCACGACCGGCGGGGACCGCCGCCGCGGAGCGGGTGGTGAAGGGCTGGTCGAGGCCGCAGACCTTGCTCGGGCTGAGCGCGTTCTGGGCGCAGAGGCGGTAGTGGTAGGTCGTCTGCGGAGCGAGGCCGCCGAGGCTCTCGCTGACCAGCCGCGGGAAGGGGTCGTCGCTGGTGGCCGCGAGGGCGGGGATCTGGTTGCCGTAGGAGGTGTCGGTCCCCCACTCGAACCAGTAGTCGGTGTCGATGCCGCCGGGCTGCAGGCGCCCGTTCAGCTGTGCAGAGACGTCGTTCACCTGAGCGGCGAACTGGGTCTCGGCCTGGGGCGGACAGGGGTCGGTGCTGAAGAGCAGCTCCGGGGAGACGATCGTGCCGGCGTCGGGGCTGCGCTGGCTGCGGACGCGAACGCGGTATTCGGAGTTGGCGCCGAGGCCGGTGGCGCCGTCGTCGACGAAGACCGGGACGTTGCCGTCGCCGATGACCTGATCGGCGCTGACGTCGGTCCATTCGACGCCGTCCAGGGAGAGCTGGAAACGGTAGCTGGTGGTGAACCCGGTCGGCCCGTTGGGGTTGACGTTGGCCCGCATGGTCGCGGTGGTGCACTCGACGTCGGTCGGGGTCAGCAGTTCGATCGTCGGCGGCGGGTCGACGCCGCTCTCGTCGAGGACGAGGACGCGCTGCCCGGTGCCGCTTCCCGTGAGCTCGGCAGAGGAAGAGAGGAAGAAACGACTTGGGGAGCGGCCGACACCGAGCGCCTGGGGGATACCAACGCCAGCAAGCAAGCCGAGCGCGTGGCGATCGACGATGTGGCTTTCGTCGAGCGACGCCGGTTTTGACGAGAGATCGAGCTCGACGATGCCCCTCCCATTACTGCGGCCGAAGAGGACGTGATCGGTCGCCGGGTCGACCTCCAGGACAGTAGACTCGCCGCCATTACCATCCCCAAACTGGTTGGCATCGCCTTGACCAATGATCATCGGCAGGAAGGCGGATTCCGTGGTGTCGTAGCGAACGAGTCCTTCACCACCTTCCGGTCCCTTCAGCGAATAAACGACACCGAGGGCGTCGGTAGCGATCTCGCGAGCTGAGGCCTTGAGGCCGGTGGGGGGGCCGAACTGAGCCGCGCTCCCAAACGGCACGCCAGGACTGACCATGGCGGTCGGCCCAGCCGGAATCGTGAAGGGGAGGATGCGAGCGTTGCCCGGATCGGCCACGTAGACCTGGCCGGCGTTGGGAGCGCCGACGCGTCCGACCGCGAGGCCGTTGTGTGATGGGGTGGTCCGGTTTCCGAACTGGCCGGGGGCGGTGCCGGCGGCGGTGGCGGCCTGGCAGACGTCGGCGGCGGCCGCGTTACAGGTCTCGAAGCCGCCGGTGTTGCCGGGGCCGGAGGCGACCACGTCCCAGCCGAAGGCGCGGATGAACTGGCCGTCGGCGCTGAACTGCTGGACGCGGCGGTTGCCGGCACCGCCGCCCGCGGTCGAGGTGGCGCGCTCGCTGACGAAGAGGTCGCCGGTCGCCTGATCGATGTCGATGCCGGCGGCAATGTTGAACTCGCCGCCGGGGCCGTCGGCGGCGGTGCCGGTCGAGCCGCCCTTGCAGTGGCTGGCGACGGAGCATTTCTCGAAGACGTCGCCGAGGTTGCCGGGCACCGCGGCGACGCCGTCGGCGATGGTCTGCACCGAAGCGGTGCCGGTCAGCGCTTCGGTGGCGGGCTGGACGGTGATCTGGTTCTGATTGGTCGCGGAGAAACCGGTGCCGGTGAAAGCGATCGCGTAGCGGCCGACCGGGACCGTGGTGCCATTGGCGGGAGTTCCGGTTACCGAGACGCTGGTGTTGGCGCCGGGGCCGCCGAGACTTTCGAGTTTGCGCAATTCGGTCTGGAGCGTCGAGGCGGTCGCGTTCCAGGCGAGATCTGGCGTGGTTTTGCCGTTGAACTCGAGTTTGTATTTGCCGCCGGTGGCGCTGACGGTGAGCACCTGGGCCTCGTTGACCGTGGTGGCGATGACGTCGCGGCCGATCGCCCACTGGAAGTTCTTGTCGGAGTCGAAGGCCTGGATGCGGTTGCTGCCGCGGTCGACGACGTAGATCCAGTTCGACTGGCCGGTGCCGTCCGTGGTGATCGTCGAGTCGTTGACCGCGATGTCGCCGACGCCGCTGTTGGTGGAGCTGAAAAAGCCGCCGAAAGCGGTGCCCGAGGGGGTGGGGGGAACGGCGGTGGCGTTCGCCGAGGTGGTGCCGAAGTTGGAGTCGTAGTACTTGGTGGCTGCGGACGCACCGGTGGCGCTGGCGAGCAGCAGGGCGCAGGCCATGGCGAGGGCAAGGACGGCGACGCGGCCGCCATTGCGGCCGAGGGTGAACGCGGACGGTGCCTTCGCTAGGCGAGTCACAAATGTGCCCTTTCCTTCGGTTGCGGAATCGGCGACGACGGCTTGGCGCGAGTAACGCGCGGCGCTATTGCCCCCTGCCCTGCCAACGGTGCGGATCAAGTTCTCTCCTGTTCCCTGGCCTCCGCAGTCCCGCGGAAGTCCCTTCGCGACCGGTCCCATCCGAGTCGCTGGCGGCATTGAAGCAGAACACCGGGGTTTCTGTCAAGGGGGGTACACAACTGTGACAGCGATGAGTGTCAAGGTCGGTATTCTTTTTGTCACATTCGGTACCTGAGTTTGTCAAGCTCAGTACATGCTCATAGGCCTGGCTCGGACTATCGTGAGCGTCGGGATGGCGTCGACGGACCCAGCCACGCGGGCCAGCGAGCCGCTCTTCCCCCGCCTCAGCGGCGGGCCGCGGAAGCTGGCGCCGGATCGGGTCGCCCGCCACCAGAAGGCGCGGCTGCAGGGGGCGATGGTCGAGGCGGTCTCCCGGCACGGCTACGCGGGGACGACGCTGCGCGAGCTGGTGACGCTGGCCGGCGTCTCCAAGAGCACCTTCTACGAGCACTTCGAGAGCAAGCAGGACTGCTTCCTCTCCACCTGCGACGAGATCATCGCGCAGGCCGGCGCCCGGGTCGGGGAGGCGTATCGCTCGGGGGGCGACTTCCGGGAGCGGCTGGTGGCCGGGCTCGCGGCGTTCATGAACCTCGCCGCCGAAGAGCCGGCCGCCGCCGCGCTGGCCACGGTCGAGTCGCTGGCCCTGGGAGAAGCCGGGGTCGAGGCCCGCGAACGCGCCGCGCACGCCTTCGAAGCGCTGATCCAGCAGAGCTTCGACAACTCGCCCTCGGACGTCCAGGTGTCCCCCGTCACCGTCCGGGCGATCGTCAGCGGGATCCGCGGCGTCGCCTACGGGCGCCTGCGCGCCAACCGCCCACAGGAGCTGCCGCCGCTGGTCGAGCAGCTGGCCGCGTGGGCCTTGGGGTACCAGCAGCCCGACAGCGAGATGGTCACGCGGGCAATCGCCGTCGCCGAGCGGCCGGCCGCCGAGCCGCCGAGCCCAGGCAGGACCGCCGAGGGCGTGCCCCCGTGGAGCGAGCCTCCCGACAGCCGCGTCAGCCGCCGGGCGCTGACGCAGCGCGAACGCATCCTGCGCGCCGCCGCGCGGGTCGTGGTCGACAAGGGCTACGCGGCCCTCAGCATCCCGGCGATCTCCGGCGCCGCCGGAGTCTCGAACCAGACCTTCTACGAACACTTCGGCAGCAAGCGCGACGCCTTCGTCGCCGCCTTCGAGATCCTCGCCGGGCAGGCTTTCGGCGAGGCCGCCGCGGCCTTTGCCCGGGAGGACGATCAGCCGGAGGCGATCGCCGCCGGCCTGCGGGCGCTGCTCGAGCACATCGCCGCCAACGAGCTGTTCGCACGCCTCGCCTTCTTCGAGCTGCCGACTGCGGGGCCGGTCGCGCTCGACAGCGCCGACGAGAAGATGGACGGGTTCGGCACCTTCCTGGAGCCGGCGACGGGGGAGAGCGAGCTCGGCGAGCCGCTGCCGCGCGCGCTCCTGGAGGCGATCCCCAATGGAATCTGGAACGTGATCCAGCACGAGATCGTCCACGGGCGCAGCGCTGACCTTCCGCGGCTGGCGCCCGAGGTGACCCGGATCGCCCTGGCGCCGTTCAGCGCGCGCTGAAGCAGGGACGTGCTCAGGCAGTGAGGCGAGCCTCCCCCGCCCCGGTGTAGGGCAGCAGCAGTACCTCCAGCAGCCGGGACTGGAGCCGAGGCAGCCCGGCCTGGTCCTCGGCGAGAAGCACGGCCGTGACCAGGGACACCGCCCCGGCGACGAGCACCGCCTCGGTCAGCACCGGCAGCGCCGCCGCCTCGGCGGAATGAGCGCGGCCATTGCGCAGGACGCCGGCCATGCGCTGGATCGCCACCTGATAGCGCTCGACCGCGGGCGGGCCGACCACCAGCGATTCGACCGCGAAGAGCCTGGCCGCGTCGACCTGTTCGATCACGAACGAGAGCGCGGTGACCACGCCGGCCTCGATCTGCTCAGGCCACGGTGCGCCGGGTTCCATCGCCTCCTCGATCTCCTCGAGTAGCGCGGCGAAGAAATGGTCGTAGGCAGCGAGCAGGCACTGGCGCTTGTCGCTGAACTGCGCGTAGAAGGCGCTGCGGGGAAGGCCGGCGGCGGCGGCGACCTCGCCTGCCGTCGTCTTCGCGTAACCACGTTCGGCGGCGATCTTGGTGAACGCGTCGACGAGCCGGGCCCGATCCCGCTCCGGATCGCGCCGCTGGGAGCCCCCGCCATGTGGGCCCCGAAGCTCTGCTGTCACCCGAACCAGGGTAGTTGGACGCAAGCGCTTGTCAAGCAGGCGTCAGCCGGTCGCCGCGCGCCTGGCGCCGGCCTCGCCCAGATACGGGATCAGGACGAGTTCGACCAGCTCGGTCTCCAGCGAGGGGATCGCCTGCGGATCCTCCATCAGCAGGTGCCCGGAGACGATCGAGGCGATGCCGCCGACGAGGGCGCGCTCGGTCGCGTCGGGGAGCGACTCGGCCGCCGGGTAGCTGCGACGGCCCTCGCGCAGGAGCGCGGCGAACTGGTCGAGGGTGGCGAACTGCCGCTCGGCGGCGGCGAGGCTGGCGGTGCAGGCTTCGACGGCGAAGACCCGGGCCAGGGCGCTGGCTTCGACCAGCGAGGCGAGGATCGCCGCCAGGCCGGCTCGAACTTTCAGCGGCCAGTCCTCGCGCTCGTCGCAGGCGTGCAGGGCATCGAGCCAGAGGCGCTCGAGGAACGCGTCCTGGGCGGCGATCAGCGCCTGCTCCTTGCTTTCGAAGTGGACCTCGAAAATGTCGCGCGGGACCCCGGCGTACTGCACCACCTGCTCGATCGTGATCGCGGAGTAGCCGTGTTCGGCAGCCGCCTTCGCGACCGCCGCGATCAAGCGCTCGCGGTCTTCGGCATAACCCGAAACCGCTTCCGAGCGTCGCTGAGGTTCCCCCGCTGCCACGTCGCGGCGCACATTAGGCGGACCTCCGCGTTTATGTCAAGTGAGGTACATGACCATTTAACGATTCCGGCCCGGTGACGCGTAGACACGCACGAAGTCCCATAGCTGGGCCCCGCGGTGGCGAAACCCCGCCGCGGTCCGCCCCGTGGCCCGGTGCTCCAGCTCGAGCTCGTACTCGCCGAGCCGGTAGCCGGCGCGGACGGCGTCGACGGTCATCCCGATCTCCATGCCGAAGCCGGCGGCGAAGGGCAGGGTCGCCCGCAGCGCCTCCACCCGCAGCGCCCGCTGGCCGGAGATCGGCGCCGCCGTCTCGGCGCCGCAGCGGCGGCGGATCGCCCAGCGGGCGAAGCCGAGCGCCAGCCCGAAGCCCCCGCCGACCCGGCGTGAGAAGGCGGCGACGGCGAGATCGCACTCGCCGCGTTCGACGGCCGCGACCAGCGGCGCCAGCCGCGCCGCCGAGGTGCCGAGGTCGCCGTCGCAGAGGAGGACCAGCGCCGGCGCGGGCGCGGCGCTCAGCACCGCCTCCGCCGCCGCAGTGACATTGGCGCCCTTGCCGTGGGGCCGGCCGCGGCTGACCACCTGGGCACCGGCCGCCAGCGCCAGCTCGGCGGTGCCATCGGTGGAGGCGTCGTCGGCGACCCAGATCGCCGCCCCGGGGAACGCCCCCCGCAGCGCCGCCACCGTCTCCCCCACCCGGTCCGCCTCGTTGCGGGCGGCGACTATGACTGCGAGGCCGTGCGCCGTTGTCTCGATAGCTCCCACAGAGTTCGCATTCTCATCGGCGTGTCTGACACGCGTCTTGCCGGCACACGCGGGTGGACCTGCAACAAGTCTGAGTCAACTTAGAAACGCCCGCAAAAGCAGTCTTTTCAGAACTATGGTGAGCCGGTGCCGACGCTAGAGCAGACTGTCTATGACATCGCAGTCAGGGCCCTTGGCCAGCAAGAACAGACGCTGAACGAGCTCAGGGCCCGGACCGCCACGCTGTTGACGGCGTCTTCGCTCATCGCATCGTTCCTGGGCGCACAAGCCGTCGCCCGAAGCGGCTTCAGCGTCTGGGTCGTCCTCGCGTTGGCAGCATTCGGCATTTCAGTCGGGCTTAGCATCTATGCGCTGCTGCCCAAGCGGGGAGTGATCTTTGCCCTCAATGCAGCCAAGGTCTACTCGGCTCTTGTGGAGCTTCGGGACGACGAGATCGAGTGGCAGCGTCAGATCGCCTACTGGCTCCAGACCTTCCGTCAGGGCAACCACGCGACGGTGCGGCGGGTCACCCGAGTCTTCGAGGTTGCCGCGTTCGCATTGCTGGCCGAGATCGGGTTTCTGGCCCTCGCCCTACTGGTAAGTTGAATCAATGCCTTGTGAGCCAAAAACGGGAAGCGCGCCGGGTGTCGATTTGCCACCCGTCCCCCCTCCTCCCCCAGGAGTCGGCATTCCTGAGACCGAGGGCGGCGGCGATCCCACCCGGCCTGACTGAGTCCGCCCCATGGTGTCGCTAGGGAGCCGTCGCCGCGGCTATTGTCCCCGCCCATGCCAGACATCGAGGCTCACATCACCGGCAACGTGTGGAAAATCGAGGTCTCGGTCGGGGACCAGGTCGCCGACGGCGACACCGTCGCCATCCTCGAGTCGATGAAGATGGAGATCCCGGTCGAGTCCGAAGAGGACGGCACCGTGAAGGAGATTCGCTGCGAGGAGGGCCAGTCCGTGAGCGAAGGCGACGTCCTCGTGGTCCTGGAGTAGAGCCGGTGGAGGAGCGGCTGGCGGGCGGCAAGCTCGTCCTCGACCGACCCGCCGAGGCTGTCGCCCGGCTGCGCATCGACAACCCCGAGCGCCGCAACGCGCTCGACCACGAGATCCTCGACGCGATCGCCGAGGCGATGCCCCAGCTCAATCGCGGAATCGAGACGCGCTGCGTCCTGATCACCGGTGCCCCGCCGGTCTTCTCCGCCGGCTACGACATCGCCGCGATCCCGGAGGAGACCTTCGAGCGCGACGCCGAGGCGCTCGTCGCCCACCCGTTCCACGGCGCGATCGAGGCGATCGCCCATCACCCCTGGCCCACCATTGCCGCGATCAACGGCCACTGCCTCGGCGGCGGCCTCGAGCTGGCGATCACCTGCGACCTGCGGATCTGCGCGGCCGGGGCGAAGCTGGGAATGCCGCCGGCGAAGCTGGGCCTGATCTACGGCCATACCGGCCTGCGCCGCTTCCTCGACACGATCGGGCTGGCGCGGACCAAAGAGCTGTTCATGACCGGGCGCAACTACGAGGCGACACGGGCCGAGCACCTCGGCCTCGTCAACGAAGTCGTCAGCGACCAGCGGCTCGAGGCCGAGTCGATCGCGCTGGCGACCGGGATCGCCGCCAACGCGCCGCTGGCGGTGCGCGGCAACAAACAGGCGATCGGCCTGCTCAACGCCTGCCCGGTGCTCAGCGACCAGCAGGAGGCGAGCCTGATCACCCTGCGCGAATCCGCCTTCGCCTCCGAGGACTTCCGCGAGGGGATCCGCGCCTTCGGCGAGAAGCGCCGGCCCGAGTGGACAGGGCGGTGAGCGCCAAAGCACGGAAGGCGCTGGCCAAATCGGATCCGACGATGGCGAGCCTGATGGCGCGGGTGGGCGAGATCGACCTGGCGACGCGGCTGCGCCGCCGCAGCGAGGAGCGACCCGCCGACGCCTACGGCGCGCTGCTGCGGGCGATCGTCGGCCAGCAGCTCTCGACCAAAGCGGCGCGGACGATCTACCTGCGCGTGCTCGACCTCTTCGGCGGGGCCACCCCCTCGCCCGAGCAGCTGCTGGAGGCGAGGGAGGCGGACCTGCGCGGGGCCGGGCTCTCCGGCCGCAAGGTCGAGTACATCCAGGACCTGGCCCGGCACGTGCTCAGCGGCGAGCTGGAGCTGGACCGGCTCGGCGAGCTCGACGACGAGAAGGTGATCGAGGAGCTGGTCGCCGTGCGCGGGCTCGGCCAGTGGACCGCGGAGATGTTCCTGCTCTTCCACCTCGAGCGGCCCGACGTCCTCTCCGGCGGCGACCTCGGCATCCGCAAAGCGGTGCAGATCGAGTACCGCCTGGAGGAGATGCCGCCGCCCCTGCGGGTGCTGGAGATCGGCGAGCCCTGGCGGCCGCACCGCAGCCTCGCCTCGCTCTATCTGTGGGAGTCGCTGGCCGCCGTTCCCGGAGCCTGAGCGAAACTCTCACGCACGGCGGCTGTCACCTTCATATGGAGGGCTCTGTTGGCCGACAATGAAGGTATGCGACTTCGTTTCTGGCTCGGCCTCGTGGCCGTCCTCCTGATCGCCGCCGGCTCCGTAACCGCGGCCCTGATCGTCCACGCCGACGACGACGCCGACTTTCACGAGGGCCAGCGCGACCAGGCCGTGCGGGCGGCGAACCAGGCCGAGGCGGTGGCGAGCCTCTCGATCGGGCAGCTGGCCAGCGCCGCCGCCTTCTTCCAGGCCCGCAGCTCCTTCACCCAGCACGAGTTCGAAATCGTCGCCGAGCCGCTGCTGCAGGAGGGGGCCCTGAGCGGCACCGCCTACATCCAGAGCCTGCCCCACTCCGAACGGGCTGCCTTCGAACGCCGTCACGGGGTGCCGATCTTCGAACCGAGCGACGACGGGCCGCGCAAAGCCCGCGAGCGCGCCGTCTACTTCCCGATCGTCTACGCGGTCAGCAGCTTCGGCTCCACCTCGCCAATCGGCTACGACCTCGCCGGCGACCCCGATCGGGCACCGTTCCTGCGCCGGGCCCGCGACCGCGGCGAGTCGGTGGCGACGCCGCCGGTGCAACTGCTGCTGGGCGGCATCGGCATCAACGTCTACCGGCCGGTCTACCGGGACGGCGCGCCGACGGCGACCGTGGCGCAGCGGCGCCGGGCCCTGATCGGCTTCGCCGCCGGCGGCTTCCGGGTCAACGACCTCGCGGCCTCGGCCGTGGCGGCGGTCCCGGACACGGTCGACGTGCAGCTGCGGATCGACCGCGACACCGTGGTCGGACCGCAGGGTGACCTGGAGGATGCCGCCGGGGCGCCGATCCAGATCGCCGACCGGACCTGGATGCTGGTCGTCCGCGATCCCAACCGCCCCGACGTCAGCCTGCCGCTGCTACTCGCCGTGGTCGGGATCTCGCTGGCCGCCCTGCTGGGCGCGCTGATCCTCGCCTGGACCCGCAACGAACGGATGCAGCAGCTGCGGCGCGAAGCCAGCCTCGACCCGCTGACCGGGCTGAAGAACCGCCGCCGCTTCGAGGAGGACCTGGGAGCGGCGATGGCGCGGGGGCGCCGCGAGCGCACCACCGGGGCGATGCTGATGCTCGACCTCGACCACTTCAAGCAGGTCAACGACTCGCACGGGCATCCGGCCGGCGACCGGATGATCGAGGAGATCGCCGGGGTCCTGCGCCAGCGCACCCGCGAGAGCGACATCCTCGCCCGGCTCGGCGGCGACGAGTTCGCGATCGTCCTCCCCCGCTCCACCCCGGCCGAGGCGCGGATGGTGGCCGAATCGATCGCGGCGGCGATTCGCGACCACCGCTCCGACCACGACGACGTCGAACCGATCACCGCCAGCATCGGGGTGGCGATGTTCGGCGACGATCCCCGCACCAGCATCGGCGCGGTCGTCTCCGAAGCGGACACCGCGATGTACGCGGCCAAGGACGGCGGCCGCGACGGCGTCCGCGTCTTCGACCCGGTCGCGGTGCGCGACGAGGCTCGCTGGGACGACGACCTGGGGTTCTAGGACGTCTGGCGCCGGGTGAGCTCGCGGCGCAGGTCGAGCACCCGCTGCGCGGCGGCCGCGAACTCGGCGCGGTCAAGAGCGGCCGCACGCAGCTTCGCCACCAGCGCCCGCCAGGCCCGTTCGGCCGGTGCCAGGGCGGTGAAGAGGAGCAGGTCGGAACCGGCCCTGGCCGCCGCGACGCCGGCTTGCGCGGGGCCGCCGAAGGCGCGTACCGCGACGGTGTCGAGGGCGTCGGTTATGGAGACGCCCTCGAAGCCGAGGCGTCGGCGCAGCTCCCCGATCGCGATCGGGCGGGAGAAGGCGGCGGGGTCGGGTGAGAGCGCCGGGTAGATCGCGGTGCTGAGCATCACCAGGCCGCCGCCGGCAGCGGCGAAGGCCCGGTAGGGCGCCTGGTCGACCGCCCGCAGCGCCTGCTTCGAGAGATCGATCCGCTGCACGGCGAAGTCGGTGCTCTCGGCCGCCGCCCCCAGCCCCGGGAAGTGCTTGGCCGTCGCCGCCACCCCGCCGCCCTGCAGGCCCTGCGCGAACGGGATCGCGGTTGCCGCCACCTGCTGGGCGGAGGAGCCGAAGGCGCGTCCGGTCGCGGCGATCGTGCCGCCGGGGCGGGCGACGTCGAGCACCGGCGCCAGGTCGACGTTGACGCCGAGCGCGCGCAGGTTCGCCGCCGTGCGCCGGCCCTGCTCGCGGCTGAAGGCGGCGCCGCGGGCGCCCATCTGCGCGGCCGAGGCGGAGGGAGCGCCGTCCACGCGCTTCACCAGCCCGCCCTCCTGGTCGACCATGATCAGCAGCGGGTCGCGCAGCCTCGGGGGACGCCGGATCGACTGCAGGCGCGCTATCAGGCGGCGGCCCGCGGCGCGGCTGGGGATGTTGTCGTCGAAGAGGATGACGCCGGCGACACGGCCCTCGCCAATCGCCCGCTCCAGGCCCGCCGGGACGGCGGTGCCGCTGAGGCCGGTGACGATCCGCTCGCCCGCCAGCTGTGGAAGCGGCAGCGTGCTCGCCGTCTCGGGCTGCGGCGGCGGCGTGTCCCCGAGCGTCGCGCCGAAGGCGAAGGCGGCGGCCGCGACGCCGATCAGCGTGCCCAGCGCCAGCCGTCGCCGTCGCGCTTTCGCTCTCTCCATGGGGCGAAGCTAGCGGACCGAGCGGGGCCGGGACAGCCGTCCGGGGCGCTTCCTAGCCTTGGCCGCAATCCACCCCCCGGAGGCACCCCATGGCATCGCTGATCAGCTTTGACGAAGCGCTCGATTACGGGCGCCTGACCGGCCACGACGAGATCGGGGCACTGGTCGAGCGCGCCTGGGAGGTGCGCCGGGAGAACTTCGGCGACTCGACCGACATGTGCTCGCTGGTCAACGCCAAGTCCGGCGGCTGCGCCGAGGACTGCGGCTTCTGCGCCCAGTCGCGCTACGCCGAGGCGGACACGCCGATGCACGCGATGCTGGAGCCCGAGCAGATCCTCGAGCACGCGAAAGCGGCCGAAGCGGCCGGCGCCCACCGCTTCTGCATGGTCACCCAGGGCCAGGGGCTCTCCAAACGCGACTTCGCGAAAATCCTCGAGGGCACGCGCCTGGTCGCCGAGCAGACCAACCTCAAGCGCTGCGCCTCGATCGGGCACATGTCGGGCGAGCGGGCCAAGGCGCTGAAGGAGGCCGGCGTGCAGCGGGTCCACCACAACGTCGAGTCCTCGCGCTCCTACTACCCCGAGGTCTCGAGCACGGTCCGCTACGAGGGCCGGCTGCGGACGATCCAGGCGGTCAAGGAGGCGGGGCTGGAGACCTGCGTCGGCGGCATCCTCAACCTCGGCGAGAGCGAGGAGCAGCGGGTCGAGATGGCCTTCGAGCTGACCGAGATCAACCCGACCTCGGTGCCGATCAACCTGCTCAACCCGCGCGAGGGCACCAAGTTCGGCGACCGCGAGCCGATGGACCCCTGGGAGGTCGTGAAGTGGGTGGCGATCTTCCGCCTGATCATCCCCGGCGCCCTCTTCCGCCTCTGCGGCGGCCGGGTCGAGAACCTCGGCGAGCTGCAGCCGCTGGCGGTCAAGGCGGGCCTGAACGGGGTGATGATGGGGAACTTCCTCACCACCCTCGGGGCCGAGCCAGAGGACGACCGGGCGATGTTCGAGGAGCTGGGGCTGAACGTCGCCCGCCAGCCCGACAACGGCGCCAACCCGCGCCCCGACAACCGCTCCGGCTGGCTCGACGGCGAGACGCCGGCGACGCCGATGCAGGAGTTGGTCGACCACCAGGACGAAGCCAACTTCTGGGATCCCTCGACCCAGCTGCGGGTGGTCAAGAAGGCGAAGAAGCCACCGCCCTACCCGCGGGCGGCATGACCGACGTCGCGGCGCGGCTGCAGGAGCTCCGCGACCGCGGGCTCTACCGCCGGCTGCGGCTGGTCGACGGTCCGCAGGGCCCACGGGTCGAGCTCGGGGGCCGCGAGGTCCTGCTGCTCTGCTCGAACAACTACCTCGGCCTCGCCGACCATCCCCAGGTGCGCGCGGCGGCGGCCGAGGCAGCGGTGAGGTGGGGCGCCGGAGCCGGGGCCTCCCGGCTGATCTCCGGCAACATGGAGCCGCACCGGCAGCTGGAGAGCCGGCTGGCGGAGTTCAAGGGATACGAGGCGGCGCTGCTGTTCGGCTCCGGCTACCTCGCCAACACCGGCATCGTCCCCGCCCTGGCCGGAGCGGGTGAGGTCGTCTTCTCCGATGCGCTCAACCACGCCAGCATCGTCGACGGCTGCCGCCTCTCCCGGGCGGAGACCTTCGTCTACCGCCACCGGGATCTCGAGCACCTCGAGTGGGGACTGCGCCAGGCCGGCGAGCGCGGGGCGCTGATCGCCACCGACGGCGTCTTCTCGATGGACGGCGACGTCGCGCCGCTGGCGGAGCTGCTGGAGCTCGCCCGCCGCCATGGCTGCCGGCTGATGGTCGACGAGGCGCACGCGACCGGGACGGTCGGCCGCGGGGGCCGCGGCTCGGTCGCCGCCGCCGGCCTCAGCGGCGAGGTCGACGTCGTCGTCGGCACCCTCGGCAAGGCGCTCGGGTCCTACGGGGCCTTCGTCTGCGCCAGCGCCGAGACCGTCGACTTCCTCGTCAACAGCGCCCGCCCCTTCATCTTCTCGACCGCGCCGCCGCCGCCCTCGGTCGCCGCCGCGGCGACGGCCCTGGAGCTGGTCAGCGCCGAGCGGGTCGAGCGCCTGCAGGCGAACGCGGCCGGCTTTCGGCGTGCCCTCGCCGCCGAGGGCCTCGACGTGGACCGCTCGAGCACCCAGATCGTGCCGATCGAGGTCGGCGAGGCGGAGCCGACGATGGCGCTCTGCGAGCAGCTGCTGGAGCGCGGCGTCTTCGCCCAGGGGATCCGGCCGCCGACGGTTCCCGAGGGCTCCTCGCGCCTGCGCTTCACGGTGATGGCAACCCACCAGGCGGGCGAGCTGGAGGCGGCGGCGAAGCTGGTCGGTGCGGCCGCCCGCGAGCGCGGCCTCGCCGCCGCATCACCCGCCTTCGCCGCTTGACGCGCCCGTGAGCGAACCGGCCGCAGGCGTTTTCGTAACCGGCACCGGGACCGAGGTCGGCAAGACCGTCGTCGCCGCCGCCATCGCCCGCACCCTGGCCGCCGCCGGCCGCAACGTCGCCGTCTTCAAGCCCGCCGTCACCGGCCTCGACGAGGAGAGCGAGACCGACCACGAGCTGCTGCGCCGCGCCGCCGGCTCGGATCAGAGCGACACGGAGATCGCGCCCTACCGGTACGGACCGCCGGCCTCGCCGCATCTGGCGGCGGCGCTGGCCGGTGAGGAGATCGAGCGGGCGCGCCTGCTCGCGACGACGCGGGCCGCCGCAACCAGTGCCGACGTTCTGGTCTGCGAGGGGGTCGGCGGCCTGCTGGTCCCGCTGGCGGGGCCCTACCTCGTGCGCGACCTCGCCGTCGATCTCGGCTACCCCCTCGTCGTCGTCGCCGCTCCTGGCCTCGGCACGATCAACCACACGCTGTTGACGCTGGAGGCAGCCCGCGCCGCCGGCCTCGAGGTCGCCAGCGTCGTCCTCACCCCGTGGCCCGAAGAGCCAAACGCGATCGAGCGCTCCAACCGCGACACGATCGCCGACCTCGGCGACGTCGCAGTCCAAACCCTCCCTCCCCTCGACCCAGCCCACCCCAGCACCTGGCCCACCCTGCGGCCGATGGGCCTCTTTCAGGCCTCATAGGGACGTTTTCGGCCCGTCGGCGGGGTAGTTAGACGATGACGTCGAGGGTGGAGGGGGCGAGCTCGCAGGTGAAGCCGGCCTCGCGGACGATCGCGGCGGCGGCCTCGGGGGTGTCGGGACTCTTCTTCGCCAGCAGCAGTGCCCGCGCCACTTGGAGACGGCCAGCTGCTTCAGCGCCCGCGCCGGCGCCAGCGTCCCCAGCCGCTCGAGCGCGTCGAGCAGGGCGGCACGGCGCTCGCCGAGCGCGGCGGCGAAGACCAGCGAATCGAGGTCGACCGGCGCCCCCGCGAGCGGCGCGGCCTTGCCCTCGGAGGGCGGCAGCAGGACCAGCATCGGGCGCAGACTAAGGTGCGGTCAGGCGGCCGGCTCGCCCGCCGCCACCGTCTCCCGCGCCGCCACCGCGGAGCCGCCGGGGTTGACGTCGGCCTCCGCCACCTCGGGCGTGATCTGCTTGCGCTTGGCCCGGATCGTGAGCGCGGCGATCGCCGCGCCGGCCAGGGCGACCGCGCCCGAGACCCACATCGCCAGCGCCAGCCCGTCGACGAAGTCCTGCGGGGTCGCGGTCTCGAAGCTGGAGCCGGCAGCCCCCTGGAAGATCGCGCCGGTGACGGCGATGCCGAGGCTGCCGCCGACCATGCGGAACATCGAGAGCACGCCGGAGGCGATCCCGGCCTTGTCGACCGGGACCGCGTTCATCGCGGCGCTGGTCATCGGCGACATCGTCATCGCGATGCCGATGCCGAGCAGCATGAACCCGGGCAGCAGGTCGAGGTAGGTCGAGTCGACGGCGAGGCCGCTGAAGCTGAACAGCGAGGCGGCGACGATCACCAGCCCGCCGGCGATCAGCCAGCGCGGCCCGATGCGGTCGGAGAGGCGGCCCGAGATCGGGGCCACGGTGACGATCATCAGGGTCGAGGGCAGGAACCTGACACCGGCCTCCAGTGGCGAGTAGTGGAGGATGTTCTGCAGGTAGAGGGCGAGGAAGAAGAAGACGCCGAGCATCGCGAAGGAGACGATCAGCGCGACGACGACGGCGCCGACGAAGTTGCGGTCGGAGAAGAAGCGGAATTCGACCATCGGCACCTTCACCCGCAGCTCGATCGCGACGAAGGCGAGGGCGCCGAGGACCGCGCCGGCCAGCAGCGCCACGATCTGCGGCGAGCCCCAGCCCCAGGCGTTGCCCTCGACCAGGGCCAGCACCAACGCGGTCAGGGTCGCGGTGAGGACGACGACGCCGCCGTAGTCGACCTCGCGGCCGACGGTGGTGTCGCGCGACTCGCGGACCGCAAACAGGGCCGCGGTGACAGCCCCGATCGCGACCGGGATGTTGAGGTAGAAGATCGCCCGCCAGCTGACGTGCTCGGT
>Ga0190275_10000402_pt1 | contig 39286 bp, 46 predicted proteins | sample Popmic550T_FD_133745 | JGI IMG/M metagenome (GOLD analysis project Ga0190275, IMG submission 133745) | Populus adjacent soil microbial communities from riparian zone of Yellowstone River, Montana, USA - 550 T | ecosystem: Environmental > Terrestrial > Soil > Riparian zone > Trees stand | place... | reverse complement strand
TCGCCTCATCCTGCGCCTTCTTGGCGATGGCCTGGTCGTATTGCGCCTGATAGGTGCGCGGGTCGATCTCGGCGAGCACGAAGCCCTTCTGGACGTCCTGGCCTTCCTTGAAGGCGACCTTGACGATCTGTCCGCCAACCTGCGGGCGCACCGTGACGGTGTTGAGCGCGCGCGTGTTGCCGACCGCATCGAGATAGATCGGCACGTCCGCCACGGTCGCACGCGCGGCGAGCACCGGCGCGGGCTGATCCGCAAACGCGCGCGCGCGCTTCTGTTTCTGCTCGGTCTGATGCTGGCCGTACACCACGTAGGCGCCGACAGCGACCACGACAGCGGCGCCGACCGCAACGGGCAGAATGCGACCAAGAAAACTCATCCGAAATCCTTCAATTCTGCTTCATCGCGCGCCGCCCGCGCGCGCGATCGTTCGCGATGTCATCCGGCAGCACCCAGCCGCCGCCGAGCGCCTGGAACAGGCTGACGATCGCCTGCAAGCGCGTGAGGCGGACCAGCACGAGCTGGTCCTGTGCCTGGAAGAGCGTGCGCTGCGTGTTCAGCACTGTGGTGATGTCGATGGTGCCGACGCGCAGCTGCGACTCGGACAGCTCATAGGCGCGCCGCGCGGTCGCCACGACCTCGGTCTGCAGCCGCTCCTGCTCCGCAAGATCGCGCACCGCGATCAGCGCACGCTCGACGTCGGCGAAGCCGGACAGGATCGCCAGACGATAGATCTGCAGCAGCTCGGTGCGCTGGCTCTTGCGCAGATCGAGCGTCGAGAGGAGCCGGAAGCCGTCGAACACCGGCTGCGTCAGGCCGGCGGCAACCGAATAGATCGCCGACTGCGGCACGAACAGCGTGTGCAGCGCGGCGCTGACAAAGCCGCCCTGGCCTGTGAGCGCAATGCTTGGCAGCAGCGCGGCACGGGCGCTCTGCACATTGGCGTTGGCGGCGGCAAGCTGCGCTTCCACTTGGCGGATGTCCGGCCGCTGCAGCAGCAAGTCGGACGGCAGTCCCGGCGAGGGGCGCAGCGCCATGATGCCGCTGAGACTTCCGCCGCGCACGGTGAGGCGCGACGGTGGCTCGCCCAGGAACACCGCCAGCGTCGCGATATTCTGCTTGAGCTGCTGGTCGAGCGGCGGGATCGCGGCGCGCTGCTGCGCCACCAGCGACTCCTGCTGCGCGATGTCGAGGCCCGTGGCGGTCCCGACTCCGACGCGGTCCTGAAAGACTTTCAGGATGCGGGTCGCCGCGTTCACGTTATCGCGTGCGATGCGCAGACGATCCTGCGCGGCGAGAACCTGGAAGTACGTGTTGATCACGCTCGCCACCGTGGAGAGAACGATCACCTCGCGGTCGAAGCGGCTGGCGATGGCGCCGAATTCGGCGGCGCGCAGCAGCGCGCGGTTCTTGCCCCAGAAGTCGAGTTCATAGCTCGCGTTGAGCACGGCGCTGTGCGTCGTGACGCCGGGACCCCGTCCGGTACCCGAACGAGTCACCGACCCGTCGAAATCGACGGCCGGCAACAGCGGCGCACCGGCAATGCGCGTGTTGGCATCCGCCTGCTCGATGCGGGCGACGGCCGCCGCAATGTCGAGATTGTCGAGGTACGCGCGCTCGACGAACATGGTGAGCTCGCGCGAGCGAAAGCCGCGCCACCAGTCGGGCGAAGGCAATGCGGCGTGCGGCTTTCCGGACGCCTCGCGGTACTTCGGCGGCACCTCGACCACGGCGCCGGTCGGCAAGGTGTCGGTGGTCAGGATGCAGCCCGAGAGCCACGGCGCGAACGCAAGCGCCGCTGCGCATCGGACCGCGCGTCTTGCCGCTCTGTTTTGCATTTGCGCCATTGTGTTGAGGCTTTGGCTCTCAGCGCGTCGTCGTTGCGGGCCGGGACGGCGGCCAATCGGCGAGCTTGTTGCGCCCCTCGGCTGACATCGCGCTTGCACCGGTCAGCAGGATCTCCTGCATGATCTGGTCGTAGGCCGGCCGTGCGGTCCGCACATCGGCAAGCGCGGTGCGGACCACTGCGGGATCGAACGGCTGCGCGCGCAATGCGCCTTGCGCCCGCTCGTAAGCCTTGTTCAGTGCGTCGCGCGCGCTTTCCGCTGCGGTTTCGCGCGCCCGAAACGCGGCGCGCAGCTTCTCGGCGTCGGCCGCCGGCAGCGGCGTCGCGAGCCGTTCGATGCGCGCCGATGCCGTGCGCGGGCGCTCCGTCGCGGCGGGCTGCGCGGGCATCACATAATGGCGCGCCGCAAGCGACACGATCGTGCCGATGAAGAACAAGTTCAGCGCGAGCGAGCCGATCAAGAGCCAGCGCGAGGAACGATCCGGCATCGTCATGGTCATCGTCATGGGCGTAGTCCCGCATCCGAATCGAAGGCGTTGGTGCTGGCATCGTCGGCGCTCGCCACACGCACAAGGTCGAGGTCGGTCGCGACGCGCGTGCCGAAGTTCGACAGTCCGATCGAAATGCCGAGCACGGCCGCGCCGGCCAATGCCGCAACACGCGGCCACGCCGGCGCGAAGCTCACATCCATCAGTGCGGCCGGCCACCATGCGAAGGCGCGTTTCTGCGGCGGCAGCGACTGGAGCCGGGCGAGGACGCGCTTCGCGCCCACGTCCTCGGGATTTGTCGAAAGCACGCGGCGAAGCGCTGTCTCAAGCTCTTCATCGCTCATGAGGCCCTCCTACTCTCGATCCGATTCGAATACGGCGCGCAGCGTTTTCCTGGCGCGAACCAGCAATGTCTCGACCCCCGACACGGAGGTATCGAGCACCTCCGCGACCTCCGCATTGCTGAGCCCTTCCTGATACGTGAGCACGACGGCGGCGCGCTGACGCTCGGGCAGCGCGCCGATGGCCGCCGCGAGTTGCTTGTCGCGTTCGTCCAGCCGAAGCTGTTCGTCCGCTGTAGGTCCGGCATCGGCAACATGCTCGGCGGCATCGAGCGGCAGGTCGCCCGCGCGGCGCTTCGCATTGAGGCAAAGGTTGACCACGATGCGATAGAGCCAGGTGCGGAATGCAGCCTCGGGCCGCCAGCGCGGCGCGTTGATCCAGACGCGCAGCAGCGCATCCTGCACGACGTCTTCGGCCATCGCGCCGTTGCCGAGAATGCGCCGCGCCAGCCTGAGCGCTGCGCCCGTATGACGTTCCGCCAATGTCCGAAATGCCCGCCCGTCGCCCTTTGCGGCGCGTGCCATAAGGTCATGATCGGCAGGCCCGTCCATGCCGGCACCGGGTTAGCGCTCGCCATGGGCGCACACCACGACATTGTGGCTGTGGGCGATGGGCTTGTCCCCGCTAACCCGTCGGAAGTGCAGCGGCTGTGGGAAACATCGCAGTTCTGACACGCCATTCCTATTTAACCCGGGGCGGCGCCAAACCCTGCGCTGTGCTGGACTTTTCTTCGTTGCCCGTGCCATTCCCACCAATATCAACCGTTTGGCCAACCCAACATGCTGGATTCATTACGTAATCTTGTCTCGGAGCTGACCGGCGGCGATAAACACCCGGCCCGATTCGAGGAGAACGACTACCGGCTGGCGGCAGCCGCGCTCCTGATTCACGCCTCGACCATCGACGGCAACATGGCGGCTTCCGAACGCGGCAAGCTGCACGACCTGCTCAAGTCCCGCTTTGCGCTCGACGAGGCCGCCACCGACGAGCTGATCGATGCCGGCACGCTGGCCGAGCACGAGGCGGTCGACCTTTATCGTTTCACAAGCCTGCTCAATCGCTCGCTCGACGACCGCGGCCGCCTTGGGATCGTCGAGATGCTGTGGGAAATCGTGCTCGCGGACGGACGTGCCACGGAATTCGAGGACAATCTGATGTGGCGCGTCGCCGATCTGCTGAATGTTTCGTCGCGTGACCGCATCGCTCTCCGCCAGCGCGTCGCCGGTGAGAGCGCGGAGAGCAGCGGCGGCTAGTGCCCCGAACCTGAAGTCCGCACTCACCAAGCTGCAAACACGGTTGCGAACTTCAGGTTCAAAAGGGCACTAGATTCATTAACTGGCTGGTGTCCTGCGATTCCGAAGTTCGCATCAGAGTGTGCTGCAAGGCCGGGCGAACTTCGGAATCGGGACACTAGCATCGATCAACGCGGGGCGGGACTGAGAATGGCAAGCTCGATCTTCAGACCTGTCACAGTCATCACCGGCGCGTCGGTCGGCATCGGCGCATCGCTGGCGCGCGTCTTCGCGCGGAACGGCCACGAGATCGCGCTTGTTGCGCGGCGCGAAAAGGAAATGACTCTGCTCGCGACCGAGATCGCGGTCTCGGCCAAGCATAAGCCCATTGTCGTCACCGCGGATCTGCAGCGCTCCGACGCGCCCGCACGCATTGCGCATGAGCTCCTGAGCCGCGGACTCGAGCCCGCCATCATCGTGAACAATGCGGGCTTCGGCCTGCATGGACCGGCCGCTGAAATCGATCGCGGCGAGCAACTCGCGATGATCGATCTCAACGTGCGGGCGCTGACCGACCTCTCGCTGCGCTGGATCGACGGCATCGTGAAGCACAAGGGCGGCATCCTGAATGTCGCGTCCGTTGCGGGCTTCATGCCGGGTCCGAGCATGGCGGTGTATTACGCCTCAAAGGCCTATGTGCTCTCGTTCACCGAGGCGCTGGCACGTGAGCTCAACCCGCTCGGCGTGCGCGTCACGGTGCTGTGCCCCGGTCCGGTCAAGACCGAATTCCAGACGCGCGCCGGCCTCGACGCGCGGAAGCCACCGCCGCTGCTCGGCCGCACCGCCGATCAGGTCGCGCAGGCGGGCTACGACGGCTTCATGAAAGGCAAGCGCGTGGTGATCCCGGGGTTCGGCAACAAGGTCGTGAGTTCCCTGCCCCGCTTCCTGCCGCGCGGCATGGTGCTGAGGGTCCTCGAATCCTACCAGCGCGATCGCGGGCGGCGCGCCGAGGGCTGGCGCAAGCCGAAGCCATAGGGGCCTTTGGCGTTGAAATTGCCTGTTAATCGGTTAGGTGTTCACTGGCGCAGCTTCGGACTGTCTTGCGATGACTGAAAGAGTTCTGCTCGTCCTGCATCAGGAGCAATCGACGCCGGGCCGTGTCGGCCTTGCGCTACGCGATCGCGGCTACGAACTCGACATCCGGCGTCCGCGCTACGGCGAGCCGCTGCCGAAGACGATGGCGGAGCACGCCGGCGCCGTGATTTTTGGCGGGCCGCAGAGCGCCAACGATCCGGACGCTTTCATCAAGGCCGAGACCGATTTCATCGGCGTACCGCTGCGCGAGGGAAAGCCGTTTCTCGGCATCTGCCTCGGCGCCCAGATGCTGGCGCGGCATCTTGGCGAGCGCGTCGCGACCCATCCCGAAGGCAAGGCCGAGATCGGCTACTATCCGGTCAGGCCGACGGCCGCGGGGCGCGCGCTCTGCGACTGGCCGTCCCATATGTATCAGTGGCACCGCGAAGGCTTCGACCTGCCGCGCGGCACCGAGTTGCTCGCCGAGGGCGATATCTTCCCGATGCAGGCTTTCCGCTACCGCACGGCCTACGCCATCCAGTTCCACGCCGAGGTGACGCACGCCATGATGTGCCGCTGGACCACGCGCGGCGCCGCGCGAATGGAGTTGCCCGGCGCCAAGCAACGCCACGAGCACTTCGCCGATCGCCCGGTCTACGACCTCGGCATCCGCCGCTGGCTGTCGGATTTCCTCGACCACTGGCTCCAATGCGGCGTGCAGCGCCCGCGGCTGGTGGCGGCCGGGTAGCGAGCTTGATCGCTGTACGGCTAAGCCGTATATCCAAATGCACGCAGTTATCGAGACATCAGCCTATCTCAATGACGCGAACGCGGCCGGACTGTCTGGGACGAGCGGTTCGAGATCGTGGAACTGCTCGCCGCAAATCCCACGGCTGGCGTGCTCATGCCGGGAACCGGCGGCGCGAGAAAACTTCGCGTTGCGGGACGCGGAAAGGGAAAGTCGGGTGGCTTTCGTGTCGTCACGTATTTCGGCGCGGCGGACATTCCGGTGTTTCTGCTTGGCGTCATCGACAAGGGTGAGCGCGCTAATTTATCCAAGGCGGAGCAGAACACGTTGAGAAAAGAGCTCGCAGGGATCGCGGACGACTATCGCGCAGGAACGCGGCGCGCGGCGACACGACGATAGGGATTCATGATGAGCAGCTTGGGAAAGAGGCTGATTTCGGCCGCAAAGGAAGCAAGGCTGATTGCGCGCGGTAAGGCTGACCCTTCGAGCTATCGAATTCATCTTTCGGAAGAGATCGACGTTCGCTCGATCCGCAAGTCGCTGAAGCTCAGCCAATCGGTCTTTGCGTCACGTTTCGGTATTGCGCCCGGCACACTGCGGGACTGGGAGCAGCGCCGCAAACGTCCGGACGGCGCGGCACGCGTACTCCTGACGGTGATCAAGCACGAACCCGCAGCCGTGAACCGCGCTCTGAAGCGCGAACTCAGCTAGCCGACTTCGGAGCACTCTCCGGCTTCACGTCCTCCAGCCGGTTGACCCGCGCAAGCGGCGGGAAGAGCCACAGCCACAGCGCCACGATGACCAGCGTGCCGATGCCGCCGATCAGCACCGTCGGCACCGCGCCGAGCCACGCCGCGGCGGCACCGGCGCGGAATTCGCCCAGCTGATTCGATGCGCCGATAAACAGCGCGTTGACCGCCGTGACGCGCCCGCGCATCTCGTCCGGCGTGCCGAGCTGCACCAGCGTCATGCGGATCACCACGCTCACCATGTCGGAGGCGCCGAGCACGACCAGCGCCATCAGTGCAACGATGAACGAGCTCGACAGCGCAAACACGATGGTCGAGAGCCCGAACGCCGCGACCGCCGCGAACATGATGCGCCCGGCGTTGCGATCGAACGACCAGCGCGTCAGCATGATCGCCATCCCGAGCGCGCCGACCGCGGGCGCGGCGCGCAACAGCCCGAGCGCCCAGGGTCCCGCCCCGTGGATGTCGCGCGCGAACACCGGCAGCAGCGCGGTCGCGCCGCCGAGCAGCACGGCGAACAGGTCGAGCGAGATCGCGCCGAGGATGATCGGGCTGCGCTTGATGAAGCCGAAGCCCGCGAAGAATGTCCCGAGCGTGAACGGTTCGCGTTGCGGCGTCGCACGCTCGATGCGGACGAAGATAACGAGCATCCCCGCCAGCACGAACAGCGCGCAGCACAGGCTGTAGACCGCGAGCGGACTCACCGCGTAGATGAAGCCGCCGAGCGCCGGGCCGACGATGGTCGCGCTCTGGTTCGCGGTCGCCGAGCCCGCCACCGCGCGCGGCACCAGCGGCAGCGGCACGAGGCTCGGCACGATAGTCTGCATCGCGGTGAGCTCGAAGGCGCGCGCGCCGCCCATCACGAACGCGATGCCGAGAATCAGCTCGCCCGAGATCGCGCCGGAGACAGCCGCCATGAGCAGCACGGCCGCCATGACGGCTTCGACCGCCTGGCAGGTCGACAGGATGAAGCGGCGGTCGTAGCGATCGGTCACCTGCCCGATCACCAGCACCAGCAGGAAGCCGGGAATGAACTGCGCGAGCCCGACGAGGCCGAGGTCGAGCGGATTGCCGGTCAGCTCATAGAGCTGCCAGCCGATCGCCACCACCAGCATCTGGTAGCCGGTCGTGGTCGCGACCCGCGCAAACCAGAACAGCACGAAGGGGCGGTGCTGCAGGACGGAGTCTGGATGTTTGGAAGTCATCGCGGAACGTGGGACAGCCTATACGGCTGGCTGCCTTCGCGGCAGTGCGTCCGGTGCAGACCCTGGGCGCGGGAAACTGGCTTGCCAGTCCATATCGCCGTCCGCCTTCGCTGAAGCTTCGGCGGACACTCGCCTTCGGCGAGTGGTGGAGCCAGGCGGGATCGAACCGCCGACCTCCTCATTGCGAACGAGGCGCTCTCCCAGCTGAGCTATGGCCCCTAAAGGACGCGAAAATGCGCGAAAAAACGCGATTTCGCGGCGCTCCAGTGTGGGCCGTCATTTACGGCCGAGGGGGTGGGGTGTCAAGGCAAGCAAACCGCGCCGCCGCCTTGTTCCCGCGACGGTGGCCCGCTACATGTTCGCCAAACAAACGGGCCTTTCAATGCGCGCCATTCTCGACGTGATTCTCCTCGCCTTGCAGATCTATGTGTGGCTGCTGATCGCCGCGGCGGTCCTCTCATGGCTGATCGCTTTCAACGTGGTGAACACGCGCAACCAGTTCGTCGCGACGGTCGGCGAGTTCCTCTATCGCATCACCGAGCCCGCGCTGCGCCCGATCCGCAACATGATGCCCAATCTCGGCGGCATCGACATTTCGCCGGTGATCCTGATCCTGATCATCTTCCTGATCGAGCGCGTCATCATCTACTACATCTATCCCAGCGCGCTCTGACGTGGCGGCGTGGAGCACCGCGCCGGACGGCGTGGTGATCGCGGTGCGCCTCACGCCCAAGGGCGGGCGCGATTCCATCGACGGCGTCGAAACGATGAGCGACGGCCGCGCCGTGTTGAAGGCGCGCGTGCGCGCTGCGCCTCACGAGGGCGCGGCGAACGAGGCTCTGGTCGCATTGCTGGCGAAGTCGCTCGGCATCCCACCGCGCAGCGTTGAGATCGTGGGTGGGGCCACGTCCCGCATCAAGCGCGTGCATGCGGTGGGCGAGGCGGGCGTGCTCGTCGCGACGCTGGAGAAACTGGCGGCTGCACGCTAAAAAGCCGCATGACCGCACGCATCATCGACGGCAAGGCAATCGCTGAGGAACTGCGCGCGCGCGTCGCCGCCGAGGTGGCCCGGCTCAAGCGCGATCACCGCATCGAGCCCGGCCTCGCCGTGGTGCTGGTCGGCGAGAATCCGGCGAGCGCGGTCTATGTGCGCTCGAAGGGCAAGCAGACGGTCGAAGCCGGTATGAACTCGTTCGATCATCGCCTGGCGGAGTCGGTCTCCGAGAAGGAGGTCCTCGCGCTGGTCGAGAAGCTAAACGCCGATCCGGCGGTGCATGGCATTCTGGTGCAGCTTCCGTTGCCGCAGCAGATCGACAGCCAGAAGATCCTCAATGCAATCGATCCTGCCAAGGACGTCGACGGCTTTCACCCGGTCAATGTCGGACGGCTCGCGACCGGCTTGCCCGCGCTCACCCCCTGCACGCCGCTCGGCTGCGTCATGCTCGCGAAAACCGTGCACCGCTCGCTCGCGGGCATGGAGGCGGTGGTGGTCGGCCGCTCCAACATCGTCGGCAAGCCGCTGATCCAGTTGCTGCTCGCCGAGAACGCGACCGTGACGGTGGCGCACTCGAAGACGCGCGACCTGGCCGCGGTGACGCGGCGCGCCGATCTCGTCTTCGCCGCAGTCGGGCGGCCTGAGATGGTGCGCGGCGACTGGATCAAGCCGGGCGCGACCGTGATCGATGTCGGCATCAATCGCGTGAGCGGCGCGGATGGCAAGAACCGCATCGTCGGCGATGTGGCATTCGGCGAAGCGTCGAAAGTAGCCGGCGCGATCACGCCGGTGCCGGGCGGTGTCGGGCCGATGACGATCGCGTGCCTGCTGGTGAACACGGTGCGCGCGGCGTGCGCGATCCACGGGCTGCCCAAACCAGCGGTGTAGCGATGAAGAGAGCGGTGCTTACAATCGTCTTGGCGCTGCTCTCTGCACCCGCCGCCGCGCAGTCGATTGAGTACGCCTACACCAAGTTCGACGCCAAGACGTGCAAGCACACCAAGGGCCGCGAGGTCGAAGACTACGGCTCGTGGCTGTGCCCCGGATACAAGAACCTGGCCGTGCGGCTGAGCGCCGGAGACCAGCGCATGTACGTCACGTTTGGTCCCCGCACGAAGGACAACATCGCCGGCACCGAGACGTTTCCGGGCTTCAACGACGTGTATGAAGGCACCGTCGAGTGGCGCATCGAGAAACGCCCCGGTGGCAGGGAACGTCCCTTCGCAACGATCCTGCGCTGGAACCTCGTGACTGCCGAAGATCAGGAGAAAGCGACCGGCCCGATCAAGCCGAGCGGCCGCGTGCTCGTCGTGACGCGGCTCGGGCCCGGCGGCACCTGCCATGTCGGATACGTCGACGGGCGCTCGAAGGATGCGAATGAACACGCGCGCAAGCTCGCCGACGAGCGCGCACGAACGTTCCAATGCGGGAAGGACAAGGCGGAATACGCAGACTAAGCAGCTCTAGTTCTGCCAGCCGAACGCGACCTTATCGAGGCTCTTCTGCCCGAAGCGCTCCGAGGAGCGCGCGACCGCACGGCCGCCGAGCGCCTTGTAGAACGAGACCGCCGGGTCGTTGTCGGTGAGCGCCCAGATCACCAGGCTCTTCAATCCGCTCTGCGCGAGATCGCGCCGCGCCGCGGTGAACAGGCGGCGGCCAAAGCCGAGCCCCTGGAATTCCGGACAGAGATAAAGCTCGTAGATCTCGCCGTCGTAGAACAGGCTGCGCGCACGATTGCGCCCGTAGTTCGCGTAGCCGGCGACGCGGTCGCCGAACTGCAGCAGCGCAACACGGCTGCCCTTGGTGATCGCGTTCTCCCACCAGCCTGGCCCGCGGCGGCTGATCAGCTTCTCGAGTTCGGGCCCGGGGATGATGCCGCGATAAGCCGTCCTCCATGCCGCATCGTGAGTCGCGGCGACCAGCGTGGCATCGGCTGGCTTCGCGCGGCGAATCTCGATGAGGATCGTGCTCATGAGTCGAATTGAACAAAGGGTTTTGGCGGCTTGCAAGCCCTCTGTTAACCGACAGTTAACGATTTGACCACGGTGTCGCACATGCGTCACAGGCGTTTTACCGCGCCCCTGACTCTTGACTTGGATTTCGAAAAGTGCCGCCGAGAGTCAGCATCGCTGTCACAAATCGGGACTCGCGAACGCGGCCGCGCGCAGCGTTAGACCGTCTCGGCTTCCCTCGCCCGCTCCGCACGCTTCCGCTCGTTCGGGTCCAGCAGCTTCTTGCGCAGCCGGATCGACTTCGGCGTGACCTCGACGAACTCGTCGTCCTGGATGTAGGCAAGCGCCTTCTCCAGTGTCATCTTCAGCGGCGGGGTGAGCCGCACCGCTTCGTCCTTCGAGGTGGTGCGGATATTGGTGAGCTGCTTGCCCTTGAGCACGTTGATCTCGAGATCGTTGCCGCGGGTGTGCTCGCCGACGATCATGCCGCGGTACACCTTCCAGCCCGGCTCGATCATCATCGGCCCGCGGTCTTCCAGCTTCCACATCGCGTAGGCGACGGCGTCGCCCTGATCGTTTGAAATGAGCACGCCGTTGCGGCGGCCCTCGATCTCACCCTTGTGCGGCGTGTAGCCGTGGAACAGGCGGTTCATGATCGCGGTGCCGCGCGTGTCGGTGAGCAGTTCGCCCTGGTAGCCGATCAGCCCACGCGTCGGCGCGAAGAACACGAGCCGCGTGCGGTGCCCGCCGGACGGGCGCATCTCGATCAACTCGGCCTTGCGCTCGGACATCTTCTGCACCACGACGCCGGAGTGCTCCTCGTCGACGTCGATCACGACCTCTTCGAGCGGCTCTTCCAGTTCGCCCGCTTCGCTCCGGCGCAGCAGCACCTTCGGCCGCGACACGGAAACCTCGAAGCCCTCGCGCCGCATAGTCTCGATCAGGATGCCGAGCTGCAGCTCACCGCGGCCGGCCACTTCCATGGAATCGCTATCGTCCGACTCGCGGATGCGCAGCGCCACGTTGCCTTCCGCCTCGCGCAGCAGCCGGTCGCGGATCATGCGCCCGGTGACCTTGTCGCCTTCGGTGCCGGCGAGCGGCGAATCGTTGACGCGGAACGTCATCGCAAGCGTCGGCGGATCGATCGGCTGGGCCGGGATCGGCGTCTCGACCTCCGGTGCGCAGATGGTGTGGGCGACCGTTGCATTCGGCAGGCCCGCGATGGCGACGATGTCGCCGGCCTCGGCCTCGTCGACCGGCACGCGCTCCAGCCCACGGAACGCCAGCACCTTCATGATGCGGCCGGCTTCCACCAGCGTACCGTCATGATCGAGCACCTTCACGGCCTGGTTCGGCTTGACCGACCCGGAGGTGATGCGGCCCGTGACGACGCGCCCGAGATACGGATTAGCTTCCAGGATTGTGCCGAGCAGGCGGAACGGGCCTTCCTCGACGGTCGGCGGTTTCACGTGGTTGAGGATCAGCTCGAACAGCGGCTTCATGCCGTCGCCGTGCGAGCCATCAAGACTCGTCGCCATCCAGCCTTGCTTGGCCGAGCCATAGAGAATCGGAAAATCGAGCTGCTCATCGGTGGCATCGAGCGCGGCGAACAAGTCGAACACCTCGTTCACGACCTCGGTTGCGCGGGCGTCCGGCCGGTCCACCTTGTTGATCACCACGATAGGCTTGAGACCCATCTTGAGCGCCTTGGACACGACGAACTTGGTCTGCGGCAGCGGCCCTTCGGCCGCATCGACCAGCACCAGCGCGCCGTCCACCATGTTGAGGATGCGCTCGACCTCGCCGCCGAAATCGGCGTGGCCCGGCGTGTCGACAATATTGATGCGGTGTCCCTGCCACAGGATCGAGGTCGCCTTGGCGAGGATCGTGATGCCGCGCTCGCGCTCCAGGTCGTTGGAATCCATCGCCCGCTCAACCTGGCGCTGGTTATCCCGGTAGGTTCCGGACTGCTGCAGCAGGCGGTCGACCAGGGTGGTCTTGCCATGGTCGACGTGTGCGATGATCGCGACGTTTCGGAGGTCCATCGAACTTTTCTGAAATAGCACGTGCCCGGCGTACGGCCGGGCACTCTGATGCTGCGGTGCATATAATGGCTTGGCGCGGATTCGGCAATCCGGCTGTTCCCGGCGGAATTCCGATTTGCGGCCGGTGGACTGACCTAAGATATTGAAAGGGAACGATTCCGCGTGGGATGATGGCGGTAGCCGGCGACCGGAGACTTGGAATGAAATGCACGCTGCCCGTCCGTAACAGGCGTCGCGTCCTGTGCGTCTTCCCGATCTACACCCCGGCTTTCGGCACCTTCCAGCACGCCTACAAGCTGATGTACCGCGTAAAGGCCTTCATGCCGCCGCAGGGGCTGCTGCTGATCGCCGCCTACATGCCGGAGAGCTGGCCGGTCCGGTTTATTGACGAGAACATCGCGCCGGCGACCGAAGCGGACTTCGCCTGGGCCGATATCGTGATGGTCACCGGCATGCACATCCAGGCCGAGCAGGTCCACGACATCGCGCGCCGCGCGCACGCCGCCGGCAAGCCGGTGGTGCTGGGCGGGCCGTCCGTCTCGGCAGCGCCCGAGATGTACCCGGACTTCGACTACCTTCACGTCGGCGAAATGGGCGACGCGACGGACCAGATCGTGCGCGCGCTGGATGAGAGCCTGGCCCGTCCGCCGCAACAGGTCGTTGCCAGGACCAAGGACCGGCTGCCGCTCACCGAATTTCCACTGCCGGCCTACGACAAGGTGCCGTTCGGCCGCTATCTCCTCGGCACGGTGCAATTCTCCTCAGGCTGCCCCTACACCTGCGAGTTCTGCGACATCCCGGGTCTTTATGGGCGACAACCGCGGATGAAGACGCCACAACAGATCGTCGCCGAGCTCGACTTCATCTTCTCGCAGCCCAATCCGCCGGCCACGCTCTATTTCGTCGACGACAATTTCATCGGCAACCGCAAGGCCGCGAAAGAGATGCTGCCGCATCTCATCGAGTGGCAGAAGAAGAACCACTACCCGGTGATGTTCGCCTGCGAGGCGACGCTCAACATCGCCAAACAGACCGAGATCCTCGAGTTGATGAAGGAAGCGAACTTCACCGGCATGTTCGTCGGCATCGAGACGCCCGAGGCCGAGGCGCTCGACGCGATGAAGAAGGGCCACAACAACAAGGTCCCGATGCTCGAATCGATCCGGACGCTGAATCAGTACGGAATCGAGATCACGTCGGGCATCATCGTCGGCCTCGACACCGACGGTCCCGACACCGAGCGGCGGCTCAAGGACTTCATCGACGTCTCCAACATTCCGATGCTGACGATCAATCTGCTGCAAGCGCTGCCGAAGACGCCGCTATGGGACCGCCTCAAAAAAGCCGACCGCCTCGCACTCAACGACGACTCGCGCGAGAGCAACGTTGTGTTCCTGCGTCCGCACGACGAGGTGGTGGAGATGTGGCGGCGGAGCATCGCGCACGCGAACGATCCGGAAAAGCTGTTCGAGCGCTTTCGCTATCAGGTCGATGCGACCTACGCGAACCGCAAGGTGACGCCCGCAAAGGGCAAGCTGACCTGGCCAAATCTGCGCAACGGGGCCGTGATGGCGTGGCGGGTGCTGCTGTACCTTTGCCTCTTGTCGGATTTCCGCAAGCCGTTCTGGCGCATGGCCAAGCACGCGCTGCGGCAGGGACAGATCGACGGCATGATGGGCGCCGCCTTCATGAGCTATCACCTGATCCAGTTCACCCGCGAAGCGCTGCGCGGCGACCAGAACGCCTCGTACTACTCGGCGAAGAAACGCACCACGCCGATGGCCGTCGACCGGCCACCGTCCTCGCCAGGCGAGCAGGTCGCTGCTTAGCCGTCGCACGATCGGAACATCACTCCACGCCAGCCGTTGTCAGCCATCAACCTGTTTGGAGGTTCCGATGGCCGGCAGCGACAGCGATCGCGTTTGGGAACTGATGGAGAAAATCTCCATCTGCATGCTGACGACGCACGACGGCGAGCGGCTGCGCTCGCGCCCGATGGCGGCATTCGTGCGGCGCGACGACGGCGCCGTCTATTTCCTCGGCGACGCGAGGCATCACAAGGACGAAGAGATCGATCGCAACGCGAACGTCGGCCTCGCCTTCGCGGACGGCCAGAAATTCGTCTCGGTCACCGGGCACGCGTCGGTGTCGAACGATCGGGCAAAGATCAAGGAACTCTGGGGCCCGTCGGCCAAGGCCTGGTGGGACTCGCCGGACGATCCGGACATCCGACTGCTCACGGTCACGCCGGACGATGCCGAGTTCTGGGAAGGCCCAGGCAAGATCGTCGGCACGATCAAGATGATGGCGGCGGCCGCAACGAACACCCGCCCGGATTACGGCGAGAACCGCAAGGTGCGGATGTGAGCGAGCGCCCTGTCCGGCGGACGGAAGAGAAGGCGCCGGCGCCCAAGCCGGCCGGGCCGCGCACGCCCTATCCGGTGGAGCATCCCGGCATGAGCGACCAGCCCGGCAGCGAGCCGGATTACGTGCCGGGGAAACCGGTCGAGGATCTGCCGAAGATTTAAGCTCACGCGTCGAGCGCAGCCCGAACCGCTTCCGCAAGACTTTGCGAACGGTAGGGCTTGCTCAGCAGCGGTACGCCCTCTTGGGTCGCGCCCTTGTCCTTGATGAAGCGCTCCGAATAGCCGGACGTGAACAACGCCTTGAGGTCCGGACGGATCGCGTGGGCGCGGGTCAAAAGTTCCTGCCCGCTCATGCCTTTTGGCATGATCAGGTCGGTGAACAGCAAATCGATGCTGCCGGGCTGCTCCAGAAGCGCGAGCGCGCTCGGCCCGTCGGTGGATTCGCGCACCTGATAGCCAAGTCCCCGAAGGATCCGCACCGCGACTTTGCGGACCGCGCTGTCGTCCTCCACCACGAGGATCGTCTCGCGACCAACGGGATGGGCGCGCGCTGGCGGCGCCGCCTCCTCCTCCTTGGCGACTGCAGCGCGCGGCAGATAGACCATCACGCGGGTGCCGTGCCCCACTTCGCTGTAGATCTTGACGTGACCGCGCGACTGCTTGGCAAAGCCGTACACCATGCTCAGCCCAAGCCCCGAGCCGCGGCCGACCTCCTTGGTGGTGTAGAACGGCTCGAAGACGCGCTCCAGAACCTCCGGCGGCATGCCGCTGCCTGAATCCGTGATCGAAACCACGACGTATTCGCCCGGCATCACCTCCACGTTCTGCGCCGCATAATTTTCGTCGAGCACGGCGTTCGACGTTTCGATCACCAGTTCCCCGCCGCTCGGCATCGCGTCGCGCGCGTTCACCGCGAGATTGAGGATGGCATCCTCGACCTGCGACGGGTCGGCGAAGGTCTCCCACAAGCCATCGCCAAGGACAGGCTTGAGCGCGATGTCCTCGCCCAGCACGGGCTGCAGCATGGCGGCCGTGCGCCTGACGACCCCGTTCAAGTCGAAATTGCGTGCGTGCAGCGGCTGCTTGCGCGCGAAGGCGAGCATGCGCTGGGTAAGCTGCGCGCCGCGGGTGGCGGCTTCGTCAACGGCCGCAACGAGCGGCGCAAGTGCCGCATCGCCGGCCAGCTCCTGCGAGAGAATCTCGGTCATGCCGATGATGACGGTGAGGATGTTGTTGAAGTCGTGCGCCACACCGCCGGTGAGCTGGCCGACGGCCTCCATCTTCTGCGCCTGACGGAGCTGGCTTTCGAGCAGGATACGCTCGCTCATGTCACGGCCGATGAAGAAATACTGCCCGTCCGGCTCCGACCAGATACCGGTCCAGGCGAGCGTCACCAGGTGGCCGTCCTTGTGCACATAGCGGCATTCGAAATTGCGCGGATCCCGGCCGCGCCGCGCGTGCCGCATGTTCTCGCGCGTGTTCTCCAGGTCGGCGGCGTGAATGAAATCCTTTGCGTTGCGGCCGGCCATCTCTTCGGGCTTGTGCCCGAGGATCGCCCGCGCGCTGGGACTGACGCGCAGGAAATGTCCTTGACGGTCGACCACCAGGATCAGGTCGAGCGACGTATCGAAGATGCGCTGGTTGATCGAGCGCGCGGCTTCCCGCTCGCGTTCGTTCTCGGTGCGAGGCGCAATCGGGCGTTCCGGCGACGCGGCCCGGAACAGGATGATGTAGCCGTCCGGATGCGGGTACCCGCGGACATCGACCCACGCGGCGAACACTTCCGAATAACCCGAGAAGGCGATCGGCTCGCCATTATACTTGGACGCCATGTAGGCAAGGCGAAACTTGTTGTCCTCGGCAATGCCGAGCGCGTCATGAATCGACTTGCCCATGAACATCGTGAGGTCGCGGCCCCAGACGCGGGTCGCCGCTTGGTTCGCGTAGACAAGCCGCCACTCGTTATCGAGCGCAACGATGCCGTCTGAAATGCCGGACAGGATGGTGTCGGCATCGGGCGCCTCGCCGTCCTGCGACGGCGGGAACGCACCGCGCAGCGCTCGCATTCGATCTGCCAGCCGGTCATCCATCCTTCGCTCCGGCGAACGACGCCTGTCCCCCGACGGTTCGAGACTTACTACCCTATGTTAAGGCGTCAAGGATGCGGCGCAGTATGGAACTTTTCGCCGCTTCAAGGACCCGCCCGACGCCCGCGCAGCCGCGAAAACCATCGTTCGATCGGTTCGTAGATGGGCAACACGACGCGCTCGATCGCGTGCTCAACCTGTTCGTTGGTCAATCGCGTCGCGGGCCATCGATAGATCAAGCCGTGAACCAGCCAGATGACGAGGAATGTAACCACGCCGGAGAACATGACATCGGAGAAAAAGTGCGCGCCGCCAAAGATCCGCAGCGAACCGGCCGCCGCGCCGAACGCAAGCGCGGCCGCATAGGCAACCGGCCGAAGATGCAGCGGCGCGAGCGCGGCCGGGGCGAGCGTCCAGAAGCCGCCCGCCCCTTCGCCGGCAACGAACGAGCAGTTGCGTTCGCACGGGCCGCGCGGGTCCCACCACGGCCTGAACTGCTCCGGCCCATTGAACTGCGTCACCTCGGGCGGGCGCGGCCGGCCCCAGTTGTCCTTCAGGATTACGTTCGTCACGAGTCCGGGGCCGAGCGCGAGCGTCGCGATAAGAAACAACGCAGCGCGCGCCGGGATCAGCATGCGCCGGCGCGGCAGCACGAGCTTGATGGCAAGCGCGATGAAGGCGGGCGCGGCCAGCGCCGCGATCACGTATGTGAACAGGTCGCGCAGATGGCGCGCCACGAGGCTGTATTGCACCGGGAAGACGCGATACTGCTCATTGAAAAACAGGCGCGAGATCGCGATGTCGAGCTGCGGCCAGACCGCAAACACCACGCCCACGCACACGCCAATCGCAAGCGCGATGAGAAGACCCGTCCGGTTCATGGGCGAGGTCTCTAGCGGAGGGGCTTGCCGAGGGAAAGAGCCCGCGCCGCCGCAGCAATTCCGCTAGGGTAGAGAATCGGCTCGCGCAGACGCGCGGCTTCGTGAAGTGTGGCCGATCGCGGCTGTGATAGGGTGACGAAGGCCTTGAGAAGGAAGCTTGCGATGAAGCCACTGCCCGTTGCGCTCGCGATTTGCGTCGCGTTCACGCTGACGTCGTCATTCGCGGAAGCCAAGCAGACCAAACGGCACAAGAAGGTGAAGCCCGCTCCCGTGGCGGAGCCGTGGCGCGCGAGCGGATTCGTGCAGCAACCCGCCCGCATGATCGAGGTCAAACCCGGATACTGGATGTCGAGCTACGGCTGCGTGATCGACGATGGCTACGGCCGCATCAAGCCGTGCGACCTGACCGACCACAGCGATTGATCTGGTCCGCCCGCGATTCATGACTTTCATCCCCGACCTCAACGTCATGCTCGCCTACACCGCGGCGGCGGTGATCCTGGTGATCACGCCGGGGCCCGACATGACACTGTTCCTCGGACAGACATTGACCGGCGGCCGCGCGCGCGGGATCGCGGCCTATGTCGGCGCCTCGGCAGGCCTGGTCGTGCACACGATGCTTGCGGCGTTCGGGCTCTCCGCGCTGCTCGCGCACTCGGCAACAGCATTCGGCGTGCTCAAGATCGTGGGCGTCGCCTACCTGCTCTGGCTTGCCTTCGACGCGCTGCGGCGCGGCTCCGCGCTGACGCTTGTCTCGGGCGCGGCCGACCCGCAGCCGCTCGGCCAAGTGTTTCTGATGGGCGTCGGGATCAATCTGTTGAACCCGAAGATCATCATGTTCTTCCTGACCTTCCTGCCGCAGTTCGTCTCGGCAAGCGACCCGCATGCCGGGGCCAAGCTGACGTTCCTCGGCCTTTACTTCATCGTGCTGGCGGTCCCGATCTGCATGGCGCTGATCGTGCTCGCGGACCGCTTCACGACCGCGATCCGGCGTTCTCCCAAGGTGATGCGCGCGATCGACTACCTGTTCGCCGGACTGATGGGCGCGTTCGCCGTCAGACTTCTGTTCGCGCGGGCGGATTGAACGGATCGCGCGTCGGTGCAGGCCGCGCTGGCCGCGCAAACACCGGCTTCCAGAAGCCGGCGCTCCAGCCCGCGATCGCCCAATAGGCGAAACCGCCCGCGAGCCCCGCGCCGAACACGAACGTGGTCTCATTCATCGGCGTCGCGGCCTGATCGATCGGAGCGAACATCTGCCACCCGATCCATCCCGAGATCGCACCATTGAGCGCATGGAAAATCCACGAGCGGATCGCGAACGCTTCGGAGATCAGGATGCCGACCGAGCTTGGCATCCACATGGTCGAGGCGAGCACCGCCACCATGATCGGGCCTGCCACGAGTGCGCCGAACGCGCCGGCGGTTGCCAGGTCGGGATCAGGGCTCAGCATCATGCTGCCCGTCTTCCACGAACCAAGCACCAGCACACCCGCGCCGACGATCACGGCCGTCAGATAGCCGAGCGGCACGAGGAAGACGCGCGCGAGCAGGCGGAGAAAGGCGTCCATCAGTCCGTCATCGCCATGGCGCGCAGCGCCATGCGCTCGCGCGCGGAGAGTTTCTCGGTCGCGCTCTTGAGCTGGCCGCACGCCGCCAGGATGTCGCGCCCGCGCGGCGTGCGCACCGGCGACGAATAGCCGGCGTTGAAGATGTATTCGGAGAACTTCTCGATCTGCTCCCAGTCGGAGCATTCGTACCTGGTGCCCGGCCAGGGATTGAACGGAATCAGGTTGATCTTGGCCGGAATGCCCTTGAGCAATTTCACCAGCGCCTTTGCGTCGGCGAGCTGATCGTTCACGCCCTTGAGCATCACGTACTCGAAGGTGATACGGCGCGCGTTCGACACGCCCGGATAGTTGCGGCAGGCATCGAGCAGCTCGGCGATCGGATATTTGCGGTTCAGCGGCACCAGCTCGTTGCGCAGCTCGTCGCGCACGGCATGCAGCGAGATCGCCAGCATGGTGCCGATCTCCGCGCCGACGCGCGCGATATTCGGAACGACTCCGGAGGTCGACAGCGTGATACGCCGCTTGGAGATGCCGATGCCGTCGCCGTCGGATACGATGAGCAGCGCATCGCGTACCGCATCGAAATTGTAGAGCGGCTCGCCCATCCCCATCATCACGATGTTGGTGACGAAGCGGCCCCCATCCGTTGGCACGATCGCGCCCTCGGGCGGCATGCCGCCCGGCCAGTCGCCGAGCCGGTCGCGTGCGACCATCACCTGCCCGACGATCTCGCCGGGCGTGAGATTGCGCACCAGCCGCTGTGTGCCGGTGTGGCAGAAAGAGCAGGTGAGCGTGCAGCCGACCTGGCTCGACACGCACAGCGTCGCGCGGCCGGTGTCCGGGATATAGACGCACTCGACCTCGTGCGGACGCTCGCCCGCGTGTTCGCCGGGAAGGCGCAATAGCCACTTGCGCGTGCCATCGACCGAGACCTGCTCGGCGACGACCTCGGGCCGCTCCAGCGTGAAGCGTTCGTCGAGCGCGGCGCGCACTTCTTTCGATACGCTGGTCATAGCGTCGAAGCGCGTCACGCCGCGCACATAGATCCAGTTCCAAAGCTGCGCGACGCGCATCTTACGCTGCTTCTCGGGCACGCCGATGTCGCCGAGCGCATCGGCAAGCTGCTCGCGCGACAGTCCGACCAGCGAGGGCTTCGCCGGCGGCACGTAGCGCTCCAGCGCGGTCTTCTCGACGAAGCCGCGCGGCTCAGCGGTCTGGAGAACAGTGGTCATCGGTCCGCATGTGGGGACTCTGGCCCCCGGATTGCAACCTATTTGCACTCCTGCGCGACGCGATCGAGCGCCTGGCTGAGGCCCTTCAGCGCATAGCGGTCGGTCGATTTGGTGCCGCGGCCGGATTCGCCGATGACAATCATGTCGGCGCCGCGCCGCATCGTATCGACCATGCGCGACTCTTCGGCGGCGTTCTTGATCCAGGCGCCGTCGGCTTGCGTGTACATCGCATACTTGTTCGAACCGATATCGACGGTGGCTTCCGAGCCGGGCTTGAACGGATAACCGACGATGATCGAAATCTCGTTGCGCACGTTCTCGGTCGGCCGCGTGGATATGAACGTATAGGCCGGATCGCGCGGCCGGTTCGCGGGTTCGGTTGCCGACGAACTCGGCTTGGCGAGTGCGTAACAGATCTTCTTGCCGGCGCTGTTCGCCGAATAGGCGCCCCACTCGCCGAACTGCCCGAGCAGCGTCGGCTGCCCGCCGCCGGCCCCGCCGGGCGCGGGGGCAGGCGCTTTGCTTTTTTGCGCCGGTGCGGACTTCGCGGCGGGCTTGGCGTCCTTGGAGGGCGCGTTCTGCGCCGAGGCGGCGGCAAGCAGGGCGAGCACCGCCGCGAGGGCGAGCGGAACCGTCAATCGATGCGCAATTCTCATTCTCATCGGGTCTCCCGATCAACCGACGCCCCGGAAGTCGTAGAAATACCGGGGGAAATCGGCAATGTGAAGGCATTACAGCACCGCTGTCCGCAGCCGGGATGACGGCGTGGCGCACTCCCCTTAAGGTGCCGCGACCTCTCACCTCCGGTTTCGCTCCATGAAAGCCATTCTCTGCACCCACTTCGGTGGCCCTGACGATCTTGCGTTCTCCGACCTGCCCGATCCGGTTCCGGGTCAGGGCGAGGTCGTCGTCGCCATCAAGGCCGCGGCACTGAACTTCTTCGACACGCTGATCATCGCCGGGAAATATCAGTTCAAGCCGCCGTTCCCGTTCTCGCCGGCCTCGGAATTCGCCGGCGTCGTGGAAAGCGTCGGAGCCGGTGTGACTGGCCTGAAGGCCGGCGACCGCGTGCTCGGCTATGGCGGCCACGGCGCGGCGCGCGAGAAGATCGCGCTCCCGGCGCAGCGCGTGGTGAAAATCCCCGACACGCTCGACTTCGATCGCGCCGCCGGCATCACGGTGATCTACGGCACCACGCTGCATGCGCTGAAGGACCGCGCCAAGCTCAAACCAGGCGAGACGCTGGCGGTGCTCGGCGCGTCCGGCGGAACCGGCCTTGCGGCGATCGAGCTCGGCAAGCTGATGGGCGCGCGCGTGATCGCCTGCGCGTCGTCCGACGAGAAGCTTGCGTTCTGCCGGGAGCGCGGCGCCGACGAGACGATCAACTACGCGAGGGACGATCTGAAGGAGGCGCTGCGCCGCGTCACGGCGGGCAAGGGCGCGGACGTGATCTACGATCCGGTGGGCGGACCTTACGCGGAAGCCGCGCTGCGCTCGATCGCTTGGGCTGGCCGCTTCCTGGTGATCGGATTTGCGGCCGGCGAGATTCCGAAAATCCCGCTCAACCTCGCGCTGCTCAAGGGCTGCGATATCGTCGGCGTATTCTGGGGCGCGTTCATCGAGCGCGATCCCAAAGGGCAACTGGCCAACATGGCCGATCTCGTGCGCTGGACCGCCGAAGGCAAGCTCTCGGCGCACGTGCACGCCGTCTATCCGCTGGCCGACACGCCCGCCGCGCTGAAGGCGATCGCGGCGCGTCAGGTGATGGGCAAGGTGATTTTGCGGCCTTAGTCATTCCGGGGCGCGACGCAGTCGCGAGCCCGGAGTCCATAACCACGACCGGGTCTTGAGTCGCAAAAGCCGTGGTTATGGATCCCGGCTCTCGCTTCGCTCGGCCGGGATGACAGCTGCGCACTCAGCCCCCATCTCGCTCTTTGGCCGGGAGCAGTTTCGAATAGCCCAGGTATAGTTCAATGAATTCGTTGGCGAGCTCGTAGCAGAAGGTCAGGACCTGCCGCCTCCATCGGGCATTCGCCATCCCGCATGACTTCGCCTCGAACGTGAGCGGATTGGGCCACGTGTAACGATCCGCCACTTGCTCGGCGAAAGCTTCGAGCAAGCCCATGTGGCGCATGATCCGGGCGTGGATTGCGAAATTCTCGGTCTCTTCGTACTCGACCTTGACCGCGACCTTCGGCTGGCCCGCGGAGCGGAGGTGCTTCTTCAGCAACTCCTCCCACGACCAGGCCATGTTTTTCCATTCGAAGACGCACGAGGCCTGCCGCTCTTCCGGAAACTCGGTATCCGCGGCGAGTGTCCTGTATTTTTCGGGGTCGGACCCGACCATGAAACAGACAATGTTGTAAGCGCGCTGCAGATTGAGGCTGTGCTCGCCATGGAATGTGAGCGCGTTCCCTGCCTTCTTGTCGCGTTTGCTGAAGAGAACCCAGCCCTTCGTCGCCTCCATCAGCACGCGCTCGGAAAACCGCGACCCCATGTTCAGCGCGGTCACGATCGCGAAGGAATCTGCGGCGTCTTCCTCACGCCCAACCACCGGGATGTGCATCTCGTTGATCAGGCCATGCCCCAATTCGTGGGCCACCACGAACAGCGTATTTCCAGTGACGAATTCCACGAGCTGCCGTTTCGCCTGCGGCGACAGCTCTTTCAGACGCGGCACAGCGTCGAGGGCCTCGACCGCCTTGTCGATCCCGGAGACGATTTGGGCTTTCTGCTGTGCCAGCTGTGCGGTCGCCGGCGAAACGTGGGCAATAAGGGCCAGCGGCACCAGCGCGGCGAAGCAGGCCGGCAGCCGGCGCAAGAGCATCCGCGGCAAATTGATGCGTGTCACGCGCCCCTCCAAATGGATTTACGCCCCAACTGCGGGGTCGTGTGCCTTACACGACAATGCAGTGGGCAGGTGGAGAGCTACTATACCGATGGATAGGTGATCGATGCGTCTGTCTAGGTGTTCGGCTACCTCAGAGGAGTATGTAGTTGTTTCGGCACTCACAACCAGCGAGGTTTCAAACATGAAGATCGTACGCACTGCACTCCTCGGAGCGGCCGGCCTCCTCGCCATGTCGCTGTCGGCCCAGGCGGCCGGCTCGACGGCCACGGACACTCCGGCGTTCAAGCCGCGGATGAGCACGGAGCTGATCCAATTGGCCCAACGCAGCGAGAATCCGGGCGGCGGCATGTTCCGGAACGAGAATCCGGGCGGCGGCATGTACAAGAAGTCGAAGAAAAAGAAGAAGAAGAAGAAGTAAGGTCAAAGCGCAACGCCGGTTCACCGGCCCGCGCTGAAAGCCCGGGGGTTGCCCCGGGCTTTTTCATGCCTCCCGCTCAACGCGCGGCTCGCTCCTTGCGAGGAACGCTCGTCACGCTGCTCTATTCGACCTTGATGCCCGCGAACTTGATCACCTTCGACCACTTTTCGACGGCATCCGAGAGGACCGTCGCGAACTCCGCAGGCGAGCCGCCCAGCGGCGTCCCGCCCAGGTCGGTGATCCGTGCTCTGATCCTGGCATCGGCGACGCCGGCATTGAGCTCCTTGTTCAAGAGATTGATGATCTCGGCCGGGGTGTTTCTGGGCGCGCCGATCCCCGCAAGCCCGCTGGCCTCATAACCGGGCACGAAGTCTCCGACCGTCGGAACGTCCGGCAACGCTTCCAGACGCGCCGCGGTCGTCACCGCGAGCGCTCGCAGCTTGCCGCTCCTGATGTGCTCGAGCCCTTCCGACACCGGGCAGAAAATCACCTGCAAGTGGCCGCCAACCAGATCGGTGACTGCAGGCGCACCGCCCCGATACGGGACGTGCACCAGATTCACCCCGGCCATCATTTTGAAAAGTTCGCAGGCAATGTTCTGCGGCGTGCCGGGGCCCGCCGATCCGTAGTTGATCTTGCCCGGGTTCGCCTTGGCATAGGCGATGAACTCGGGGATCGTCGTGGCCGGGACCGACGGGTGCACCACCACCACGTAGGCGAGGCGCGCCACGTGGATCACCGGCGCGATGTCGCGGATGAAGTCGAAACTGAGGTTGGTATAGAGCGCGGCATTGATCGGATGCGGCGTCACGATCTGCAGCAGCGTGTAGCCGTCTGCGGGCGCCTTCGCGGCCGCCTCGGTGCCGATGTTGCCGCTGGCGCCGGCGCGGTTCTCGACGACGAATTGCTGGCCGAGCCGGTCCGACAGCCATTGACCCATCAGCCGCGCCTGAATGTCGGTCGCCCCGCCGGCGGGAAAACCGACGATGATGCGCACCGGCCGCGACGGATAGGCTTGCGCCCGCGCCATGCGGGACACGGCCGGCAACGCGGCAGCACCGGCGGCCAAGCCCAGGAATGTGCGGCGGCGAAGTTTCATGTGCTCCCTCCCCAGTCTGCGCTGTCTCGCGGACGTGCAACCCGGCCGGGCGCGCAGTGGGAACAGACTACGCCGGTCTTGTAGGGAGGTGGAAGCGGCCAATGTCGTCTCTTAGCCCAGAGCGGGGCGCTCACCGAGCGCGACATCCTGTTGCCAGGCAGGCACTGCCGCCTCACACAACAAGAAGCATTGACTGATCGGCGCGGCTGAAGTGAGTTTCGCGCACACGCTTGAACGCACGGGGATGAGATGGACGGCCGCAAGCTCAGGGTAGCGATCCTATTCGGCGGACGATCCGCCGAGCATGACGTGTCGCGTGCGTCAGCGGCAAATGTCCTGCGCTCCCTCGATCAGGATCGATACGAGCCTGTCCTCATCGGAATAACCAGGGAGGGCCGGTGGATCGCTGCCGATGCAGGCAATGGCGCCGGAACAGGTACCGCGGCATTGGTCGTTCCGCAGGATGGACCGCAAATCTCCCTCCTTCCCGGAGGCGGCGGCCGGGCGCTCCTCACGGACGGCACAGGATCGAACGCGCGTCTGCTTCCTGCTTTCGATGCCGTCTTTCCGGTCTTGCACGGTCCTCACGGTGAAGACGGCACCGTGCAGGGCGCGCTCGAATTGGCTGACGTCGCTTACGTTGGATCGGGCGTCGTCGGATCCGCGGTCGCAATGGACAAGGATGTCGCCAAGCGGCTGTTGCAGGATGCGGGTCTGCCGATTGCCCGCTTCATCGTCGTCACCGCGCCCTCGGCGATCGGCTATGAGGACGCCGTCCGGGCCGTCGGCACAAAAGACCTGTTCGTGAAGCCCGCCAACATGGGCTCATCGGTGGGCGTTTCCCGGGCGCGCACCGCCGAAGAGCTCAGTGAATGCTGCAAGCACGCGTTCCGGTTCGACAGGAAGATCTTGATCGAACAATGCGTGCCGTCGGTTCGCGAAATCGAGTGTTCGGTTCTGGAGGACGCGAACGGCGATGTGAGAGCATCCGAGCTCGGCGAGATCGTGCCTGACACCAAGCATGGTTTTTATTCGTACGATGCCAAGTACATCGACGCAGGCGGCGCCAGTCTTGTTGTACCTGCCCGATTGCCGCAGGAATTGAGCGACACCTTCAAGTCGCTGGCAATCAAGACGTTCAAGACATTGTGCTGCGAGGGAATGGCGCGGATCGATTTCTTCCTGAGTGGCCAGGACGTCTTCGTGAACGAGGCCAACACGCTGCCGGGGTTCACGAACATCAGCATGTATCCAAAGCTTTGGGAGGCAAGCGGCTTGCCTCAATCTAAATTAATGGACGTGTTGATCGAGCATGCACTCGCGCGCCATCGTCGCTCGAAGATGGTTTCCGTTCATCGATAGCGGCGCTGTTGGCGTCGACTTGCTCGTGCGGCGCTACGCCCGCAATTGTCCGCTTGTGGACCCATTCCAGGTCTCGGGCGGGCCTGTCCCACACTGCAAAACAGCCTGATCGGAATGCCTCTTGCGTGTGAAGCGTTGCGGATGATCGCCCGGGATGGTGCGACTTTGACACTCCTCGACACCACCGCGCAAAGGGACATTATTTGTGAGGGGGTATTCCGGCGTGACTCCGTTTCTGCACGTGGCGGGCATCAGCAAGCGCTTCGGCGGTACGCAAGCGCTGCGCTCGGTCGACTTCACCGCCGAGAGCGGCGAAGTCCATGCCATCGTCGGTGAGAACGGCGCGGGCAAGAGCACGCTGTCGCGCATCCTGACCGGCGCAGTGCAGTCCGACGCAGGTGAAATCCGCATCGGCGGCGAGCCCCAGGCGATCACGAACCCGCTGCGCGGCCAGCAGCTCGGCATCCGCATGGTGGCTCAGCACGCCAACCTGGTACCCAACCTCAGCGTCACGGAGAACGTCCTGCTCGGCGATATGCCGGCAACGGGACGCCTGGGCTGGTGGATCGATTGGAGCGCCGCGCACCTCAAGGTCCAGCAGATTCTGGAGGGCATCGGCTTTCAGGGAATCGACGTGCGGCGGCCTGTGGGACGTCTCAAGGCCGCGCAGCGTCAGGTCGTCGAAATCGCCAAGGCCGTGGCGGTGAAGCCGCGCATCCTGATCATGGACGAGCCCTCGGCGGTTCTTGCGCAGGAAGACCTGACAAAGCTCTTCGCGCTCATCCGGCGGCTGCGCGATGAGAATGTCCTGGTCTTCTATATCTCGCATCGTCTCGACGAGCTGTACGCGATCGCCGACCGCGTCACGGTGCTCAAGGACGGGGCGTATGTCGCCACCGTGGATCCGCGCCAAACCCAGCGCGACGAGCTGATCCGCCTGATGGTCGGCCGCCCGCTGCAGGACATCTTTCCCCGCCGGATTCCGAAATCCGGCCGCGAACTGCTGTTGCTGCATGGTCTCGGCCGTGCCGGCAGCTTCCGGGATATCTCGTTCAACGTGGCCGAAGGCGAGATCGTGGGCCTCTACGGGCTCGTAGGCAGCGGCCGCACCGAGGTCGCGCGTTGCGTCTTCGGCGCCGACCGGCCGGGAAGCGGCGAAATGCGCGTCGAGGCACGCGCTTTTCGCCCGCGATCGCCGCGAGATGCGTTGCGTGCCGGAATTGCCATGCTGACCGAGGACCGCATCGGCGACGGCCTGGTTCTCGGCCTGTCGGTCCGCGACAACGTGAGCCTCGCGAGTTTCCCCGCCATGAGCCGGTGGGGAATGCTCGATCGCCGCCGGCAGCGCGATCTCGTGCAGACGAAGGTGCGCGAGCTTGATGTGCGCCCGGCCGATATCGAGCGGCTGGCGGCAAAGCTGAGCGGCGGCAACCAGCAGAAGGTCGTGCTCGCGAAATGGCTCCTGACGCGCGCACGCATCCTGCTGCTCGACGAGCCGACACGTGGCGTCGACATTGCGGCGAAGAAGGAAATCTACGCCACGATCGCGGACCTCGCGGCGCAGGGCATGGGAATCCTTTTGATCTCCTCGGAGCTGCCGGAAATCCTCGGCATGTGCGACCGCACCCTGGTCATGCGCGAAGGCCGGCAGGTCGGCGCGTTCACGCGGCAAGAGGCGACCGAGGAGAAGATCCTGGCCTGTGCGGCGGGCGGGGCGGAGGCGCGGCATGCAGCCTGAGGGCGCGACGACCCGCTTCGGCAGATGGTGGTTCGCCGGCGGCGAGCCGCGCCTGAGCGCGCTGGACCTTGCCTTGGCCGCCGGCTTCCTCGCGCTGCTGCTCGCCGGCGCCTGGTTCGCCGAGGCCTTTTTCACCGAGCGCAACGTGAGCAACCTGATGCGGCAGGTGGTTGCGAACGGCCTGATCAGCCTCGGCATGCTGCTGGTGATCCTCACCGGCGGCATCGACCTCAGTGTCGGCTCGGTGGTGGCGCTCGGCGGAGTGCTGTTCGCCGGCATCACCGACCAGCTCGGCATCGGCCCCGCGGTCGTGGTCGCGATCGCCGCCGGCGCCGCTGCGGGCCTCGTGAACGGGGCCATCGTTGCGCGCTTCAAGCTGCAATCCTTCATCGTGACGCTCGCCACGATGGGTATCGTGCGCGGTGTCGTCTACCTCTACACCGAGGTTCCGCTGTCCCCGTCGCATTCGGGCTTTCGCGACCTCGGCGCGACCCTGATCGGCAGCGTGGTGCCGTTGAGCATGATCATCATGCTCGGCTGCTACGCGCTCGTGTGGTTCTACCTCAACCGCACGCCGGCCGGCCGCGCCACCATGGCGATCGGCGGCAACGAGGAGACGGTGCGCCTTGCGGGCGTGAACGTCCAGCGCACGGTGACGGTCGCCTACATGCTCTCGGGGGCGCTGTCGGCGCTTTCGGGCGCGATCCTCGTCTCGCGCTTAGGGATCGCCCAGCCGAGCCTCGGCATCGCCTACGAGCTCGACGCGATCGCGGCGTGCGTGATCGGAGGTGCGGCTCTCGGCGGCGGGGCCGGCAGCGTCGGCGGCACACTGTTCGGCGTGATCACGCTCGGCGTGATCAACAACCTGCTCAACCTGGTGGGCGTAAAATCCTTCTACCAGGACATCGTGAAGGGCACGGTGATCGTCGTCGCCGTACTGCTCGTCGCGACAAAAAGAGAGAAGAAGTGAAGTTGTTTAACCAAGGGAGGAGAATGACAATGAAACGCAGAACAGCACTACTTGTCGGTCTTTGTGGCTTGCTCGCATTCGCAAGCCCCGCTGCTGCGCAGCAAAAAGAGACGCGGATCGGCATCGTCACGCTGCAGATGAAGGCCCCGTACTTCGTCGCCATGGTCCGGGCGCTGGAGGCCGAAGGCCGCGCGCAAAACGTGAAAACCTTTGTCGCCGACGGCAACGGCGACGTGGCCAAGGTCAACTCCGACATCGAGGACCTGCTGGCAAAGGGCGTCGACGGTTTGATCATGAACATCAGCCCGCTCGAGGCGCTGCCCGGCGGCATGGCTGCCATCAAGAAGGCCGGCAAGCCGCTCGTGCTGGTGAACCGGCGGCTCAAGGGCGGCGAGTACGATGCCTGGATCGGCGTGGACAACTTCAACACCGCGGCAGGCGTGGGCGACGTCATCGCCAAGCGCATGGCCGGCAAAGGCAACCTGCTGATGATCCGCGGCGGGCCGGAGGACAACTCAACCGGCAATGCGCGCCGCGATGGAGTCCTGTCGAAGGTCAAGGACACCGGCATCAAGGTCACGTTCGCGCCGGAGTTCGGCAAGTGGACCGAGGACGGCGGCATCCGCGTCATGGAAGACATGCTCGCCAAGCACAAGGACATTAATGCGGTGTTCTGCGAAGGCGATGTGATGTGCCTCGGCGCGCAGAAGGCGATCGCCGACGCCAAGCGCACGCAGGAGATTCAGATCTTCGGCTTCGACGGCCAGAAGGCGGCCATCGAGCAGATCATGAAGGGCTCCAACTTCGTTGCCACCGGCGTCAACTCGGCCGACGCAATCGCCAAAGCCGGCTTCAAGACCATGATGGATCTGCTCGCAGGCAAGAAGCCTGCGCAGCAGGACTCGACCACGCCGGTACAGGTGGTCACCCAGGAGAATGCCAAGGAAATCTTCAAGGCCGACGCGCTCTTCTAGGGCGGAGGTAAATCGCAAGCGGACGCTGCGCCAGGTCCGGTGAGTGCCGGACGTGGCGCAGTTCCGCCTCAGCTGCACCGGCCCCCGCGGCGGGCCGGCGCTGATCACCAGCGTTGTCGCTCGCGGCGCTGATACGGATCGGCGAACCAATCTGAATTGCCGGATTGGGAGCCCCAGCCGCGCTGAGGACCGCCTTGCGGACTCCCGCCGCGCTGGGCGCCCGGTTGACCGCGCCCTGCACTCCCCTGAGGACCGGTTTGAGAGTGCCAGCCGCGCTGGAAAAACCAGAGGCCGTCGTCGCCGTAGGGGTCGTTCGCCGCAACCATCGGCGTACGCTCGCGCGTGATGAAGCCGCCCTGCGGCTGGTTGCTCAGCACCGCGACGAACTCGGTACGGTAGTTGGTTTCCTCGCTCAGCGGCTCGTCCGAGATGACGATCGAGGATCGCGGCAGCGCGGTCGGCGCGATGCGGTCGAGCACATCCTTCGGGATGGTGATGCGATCGAGCGCGCCTTTGGCGTCGTCTCCGTCGATCGTGACCGCGGTCCAGCGCAGGCCGGCTCCGTCGGGCGCCACCGCGGTGAACACATGCGTGCCGATCGGCCTGCCGGCATCGCGGATCGCGACCGGAACCTCGATGGTCGAATCGTACACCGTACCGCCACCATCCGGCGCCGGCTTGTGCGTGTTGCGCCGCACGTAAAGCTTGCTCGTCGCGCGGCTGATGTAGATCGAGACCGGCTCCAGCGCGAGCTTCGCCTCGAGCGCCGCCTTGGCAGCGGCGGCCTTTTTGGTCTCGGCTACCTTGGCGGCTTCCTTTACGGCGGCGGGGTCGGGCTTCGCCTTCGCCTCGGCCTTGGCGGTCTCGAGCTGCGTTCCTGCTTCCGCGGCCTTGGCGGCAGCCTTCTGTTGCGCCTCCTCGGCTTTCGCCTTGGCTTGGTCGGTCTTTGCGGCGGCCAGCACCTTCTCGGCGCGCGCAAGCTCGGCGTCGGCGCGGGCCTTCGCCTGTTCCAGTTTGCGCAACGACGCCGCGCGTAATGCTGTCTCACGGACTGCGGTTGCGACAGCTTTCTTCGCCTCGTCCGCCGCTTGGGCGGCCTCCACGGCCTCGCGGGCGAGCGGCTCGGCGCGTGCCGGCGCAGCCGCCAGCGCCTCCGCGTTCGGCACCAGGAGCGCCGGGTGGGAGAACTCGACCGGCACCGCGTCATTCGGCGAGATGATCACCCGCATGCCCAGCCGCGTCTTGCCGAAGATCTTTTCTGCAAAGCCGAAGGGCAACCGCACGCAGCCGTGCGAGGCCGCATAGCCGGGCAGCGGCCCGCCGTGCAGCGCGATGCCGTTCCAGGTGATGCGATGCATGTGCGGCATGTGGGCGTCGTCGTACATGTTCGAGCGGTGGTCCTCTTTCTTCTCCACCACGGCGAAGACGCCGGCCGGCGTCTCGCGTTCCTTGACGCCGGTCGACACCGGCGCGCGCAGGATCCAGCCGTCGGCGTCGTACAGCGTGACCTGCTGGGACTTGATCGACACGATCGCCATGACCGGCTCACCGGCCTCGCGCGGCGCCACCGCCTCTTTTGGCTGCGCGGGGCGCGCCTGTTGCTTGGGTGATGACGCGGGTCGCGCCTGCTGCGCGACGGCGTCGGCGGAGAGCGCCGTCAGTGCGGCCACCGCCGCAAGCGTCACGATGGCGGGAGGACTCCAATATCGCATCGCCACGGGGAGTTGCGCCGTCGTCAATCGATTCGCCATGCTCATTCCGGTCGAAATGCCTGCCGCGCTTGCGTCGCGCAAATCACCGACGCTCTTCTCCAGCCTTGATGCCCGCGAAGGTGACGCTCAGTCAATCGGCGAGTGAGAACTCGTCAACCATGTTCCTCAGCACATTCGCAAACTGTCTTCGCTATCAATGTGTAAACCGATTGCGGAGATTTTTCGATGGGGCCTTCACGACCATCGAGACTGATGGCGCATGATCGGGCCTGGCGTAACCTGGCCAGCCGCCCGATCGGCCCGCTCAATGTCATGACCAAGGCGTGGCCGGGCGCGAAACCGGCTTTCACCCCGGACGCATCATCGGCCTCCCCTGAAACCGCCCGCATTCCGCAGCCCAATCGCGACCGCGCCACGCTCCCGGCCACCATGATGGTGATGATCGCCGTGAATTTCGGCGCGGTTCTCGGGCTGGTTGGGTGGCCGGTGCTGCAGGCATTCGGGCTGGTCAACAAACCGGCCGTCGAGGTGGCGCAGCAGAACCAGGCCGAGCTGATGTCCCGGCTCGATGCCACGGTTGCGGATTTGAGCGCGCGCGTCGCCTCCACCAGCGACAAGCAGGAGGCCGCCAGCCAGTTCATGGCGGAGATCGACGCCCGCTTCATTGCGCTGCGCAGGAGCGTGCGCGAACTGCGCGACGCCCAAAATGCGGCCGACCAATCCTGGCTTCAGCCGGTGGCGGAGCTGAACGCGGCGGCCACGAAGGCACGCAGCGATATCGTCCGGGTGCGTGCGTCACTCGAGGAGTTGAGCCGGCTGCGTCACCCGGAGGCGGCCGCGATCGGCGCGCGGATCGACCGGATCGAGCAGGCAATGGCCCAGCCCAAATTGCCTGGCGCGATGCGAGGTTCGATCCAGGCGACAGTGGAGCGCCCCCGGTCTCTCGCTTCGGCTGCGCGTTCAGCGGCGGCGGATGGGCATATCTTCGAGCTGAAGGCCGCCGCTCGTCCGTAGCGGGCCACCTCGGCAAGCGTGTAGGCAGCGGCATCGCGATCGAAATCGGCATCGCCAAGCGCGACCCGTTCCGGCTTGTGGGGCATTCGACCAGATTAAGGACCGGGGCTTGCACAAGGCCCTTGTGGCCGTAATGAAGAGGCTCGTGGCCATCGCCGGGACTTGAATTCGGCGCCCCTCCCTGCAAGCTTTTGGGATGGCCAGACGCAAACATCTTTATCCTGACTTCCCACCTGACGATCCTATAGCCAGGCTTAATGTCCATTATTTGACGAACGTACCGTTTTTCGGTACGCTCCGCGTCAGTGATCAAGAGCTTCGCCGACAAGCGCACGGCAGCGCTGTTTGCCGGTTATTCGGTCAAGACCCTGCCGACCCAGATTCAAGGCCGCGCAAGAGCCAAGCTCCTTGCCGTCGACGCGGCCAGAGAGTTGGACGATCTGCGGGTTCCGCCGGGCAATCGTCTCGAAGCTCTGCGTGGCGACCGTCGTGGACAGCACAGCATCCGCGTCAACGATCAATGGCGGATATGCTTTGAATGGCGCGAGACTGCGGCGTGGAGTGTGGAGATCGTGGACTATCACAGAGGATGAGGCGATGAGCATCAAGCGCGACGATCTGGATGCGGGCCGGATCGACTTCTCTGACGTCACCACCGGCAAGCGATTGCCGCTCATTCATCCGGGCGAAATCCTGCGCGACGATTTCCTGCAGGCAATGAAGATCAGCGTCTATACGCTGGCGCAGGCCATCAAGGTGCCGCGGTCGCGGGTCAACGACATCGTGCTCGGCCGCCGCGGCATTACCGCTGACACAGCCTTCCGCCTCGCGCGTTATTTCGGCACCACGCCGGATTTCTGGATTAACCTTCAGGCTCGTCACGATCTGGAGGCGGCCAGTCGAAAGCTTCGCCGGCGGATCGAGCGTGAGGTCAGGCCGCGCGCCGCCTGAAGAAGCAACCGTAGCCAGGATGGAGCGCAGCGCAGTTCGGGTTTCTCGCATACAGCAGCCCCGGATTTCGCTACGCTTCATCCGGGCTACGGCCGCGCCGACCTACTCCCGCTCCAGCATCCTTCTATGCCGCTGCTCGCGCGTGAGGTACCGGGCGTTGCCGCGGCCGCGTGAGCGCGGCGGCAGGTCCTCCTTGCGCGGCTCGGCGCGGTTTTCCAGGAAATCGTCGACCGCCGGACGCGGCGCGCGGTGAAGGTCGACGCCGATGGCGCAGAGTTCGTCGATCGGGCGCATCAGCTCGCCCAACATCATCGCCTCCGCCCGGCGCGGCGTGCGGCGCATCATGGCAAGCCTTGCCATCTTCATGAGCTCCAGCGCCTGCCCGAGTTTGTCGAGATCGACCTCCGGCGTTTCTTCCAGCTCGCGGACGTAGCGGTCGGCGAGCGCGGTGAGGCGGGCCGCCAGCTCACGGTGCTTGAAGCGCAAGCTGGCACGCGGGGTCGGCACGCTGGCCATCGAGCGCGGCGCAAACAGCGGCCGCTTCCATGAGCCGGTTTTCATCCAGCGGCTGATGCTGGCGGGTGAGGTGCCGGTGCGCGCCGCAATCTCACCGTAGGTGAGCGTGCTCTCTTCGATCAGCTTCCGCACGGCCGCGACTGTGCCGTCCGTGTGCGGTGAGCCGCGCGGCCGCCGCGACACCCTTGGCGCGCTTTCGTCCGGCTCCGGTCTGGGCCGGCCGCTGAGCCGGATGACGGAAGGGGCGAAGACAGGCGGGCGCATGGCTAGGAATATAAACTTGAAATAGGATGAACGCAAGGGCTAGGCAAATTGATCTTGCTGCCTCAGCAGCCCCTCACATCCGCCGGCGGCCGGCGCGCCTCATTTCAGCCGGCCGACTTTCGTCAGAAAGGCGCGGCAGCTCGGGGCGAGCTTGGCCGCTCTGTTCTGGAAGCACTTCAGCATGACCATGTCGCCCTGTTCGAGCACGTGCTTGCACAGGCGGGTCGCGTCCGGGCCGCAGGCCTTCGCGCCTTCCGCGCGCACATTGTCCTGCGCATAGCCGGACGACGACGCAGCCAACATGAGTCCGGCCGAAACTGCGGCCGCGAGCAGACGAGCACGGGAAACTGACACAGGACGCCTCCGGGTTTTCATTTGTCACGCCACGAGGCAACGCCGCGCGGGATTTCAGCACGATGCAAGCCCGGCGGGTTGCCGGGCAAAGGAGCAAAGGGCCACCAGGGTGATCTATTCGTATGACTGGCGCATGCGCCTCGATGAATTCATCATCGAACCCGTCGATCACCGCGCGCAGGCGCGCGCGAGATCAACGGGCCGACGGCTCAAGCGGAAGTGCTATTTCTTCCTCTTCTTCTTGTAATTGCGCCGATTCTGCCGCCGCGCCACACCGGCAACACTGCCGGGGGAAAGCGGACGGCCAACGACGGCCTCGGCTTCCGTTGTGGTGAGCACCGTCGCCGGCACTGCGAGACTTGCGGCAGCCACCAGTCCTAAAAGGGAAAACATCTTTCGACGCGAAATCGCTTCCAATCCGATCTTTTCGCTCATCAGACCCTCCAGGTTGATTTTCAAAGCCTGACGGCAAGTGCGGACCCGCGATATGATCCTTAGGTGCTGCGGCATTATCCCTTGAAGTGAGCTGATCGACAGTTTGCGCGAGCCACTCTCGGCCGCCGGCGGATATCGACGCGCCGGTCGACTGAGATTTATGTGCCCAGCCTTTACGTTCGTATCGTTGCGATATGCGCAAGGCCACTTCGTTCGCGGGTCGGAAAGCTCCACGATGGAGTCCCGAAGATCACGCAACGGTGCTCGCATGACGCGCTTCCGCACAATTGAACCGGTGATCGTCAGCTTTGGAACAATGGCCCTCTTTGCGCTGGGCGCCGGGGCCTTGCTGGCCGCCTGGATGTTCACCTGAAGGGCGCCGGAGAACAGCGATGGCCGATCAAGCCGGGCTGCGGCGCATAGGCTTTGCCTTCTCGGGTATCGTCGCGATTGTTGTTGCCGTCGCGGCGTTCACCGTCTCGGCAAGCATGGGCGTGTTGTAGCAAAAGCGCTAACCCGCGATCCCCGCAGATCGGTCAGCTCCGGAACGACAGCGCCTATACCCGGGCCATCGCGCGGCGCGCCGCCGCGCGATGCGCCGGGCGGATGTGGTTCGACACCATGCGCAGCGCCGTCGCGAGGATCGCCGCATCGTCGGCGAAGCCGAGCAGCGGCATGATGTCCGGCATGGCGTCGAACGGCAGCACGAAATAGGCGAGCGCGCCGACGAGCGCCGCCTTCACCTGAAACGGCGTGTCGCGGTCGTAGGCGCAGTAGTAGGCGGCGAGCATATCTTCCGCAAACGGCAACCGCGCCGCGAAGCGCTTGAGCTTGCGCCAGAACTCGCGGCGCACCGTCTCCTCGTCGCGCGCGACGCGCTCCGCATCGAGCGCAGTGAAGTCGGCTTCAGTCCAGGTGCTGGTGCGGCGGGCCATGGTGTCCTCCGGCGCGGATATGTGGCGATGGATCGCGGCGGCAACAAGGCTCAAGCCGCCAGCGGGTAATCCGCCTCAACCACATAAGGTCCGCCGCCGACCGAGGCGCGCGCCGAGAACAGCACGAAGCGCGAGACCCGGAACGACGAGCCAAACAGCGGCCCCCGCGTCGAAAGGTACTCGGCAACATCGCGGCTCGAGGCGTCGCGCAAACGCGCGAGCGTGACATGCGGCGTGAACTTGCGCCCCTCGGGCTCAAGGCCCAGTCGCTGCATCAGCCGTTCGAGCTCGGCCTGCAATTCGACGAGCGGCTGGATCGGTTCGACGCCCACAACAATCGCCCGCGGCTTGCGCCCCCCGAATGCCGCCAATGCGCCGAACCGCACCTCGAAGCTGCGGCGCTTCACGCTATCGAGCAACTGCGCGATCTCGCGCGCCAACCGGTCGTCGATATCGCCGATGAAGCGCAGCGTGATGTGATAATTCTCAGGGTCGATCCAGCGCGCTCCGGGCAGCCCGCCCCGCAGCAGGGCCAGCGTCTGGCCGACTTCGCGGGGAATCTCCAGACCGACGAACAGGCGCGGCATCGTCAACTCCAATCCGGGCCGACCCCCGAATCTCAGCCGAATCATGACCGGATTTGGGCCGCCTGATCAACACAGGGAGATGACGACTTTCGGCTTAAGAACCGCGTGCCGCCCGCACTTTGGCGACCAGGTCCTCCGCCTTGGGCAACAGGCCTTTGACCATCACGTCGATTCCGGCGGCGGTCGGGTGAATGCCGTCGCCCTGGTTGAGCGCCTTGTCGCCGGCAACGCCCTCGAGAATGAACGGGTAAAGGATCAGGCCGTGTTGCGCGGCGAGTTCCGGATAGATCGGATCGAACGCCTTGGCGTAATCCGGTCCGAAATTGCGCGGCGCCAGCATCCCGGCAAGCAGCACCGCGATCTTGCGCTCTTTCAGCTTGCGGATGATCGCATCGAGCGCCGCGCGCGTCGCCTTTGGGTCGCTGCCGCGCAGCGCGTCGTTGGCGCCGAGCTCCAGGATCACGGCGTCGGTCCCGTCCGCCACCGACCAGTCGAGCCGGGCCAATCCGCCCGCCGCGGTATCGCCCGACACACCGGCATTCTCGATCTGGACCGAGAGTCCCTTGGCCTTCAGCGCGCGTTCGAGCTTTGCGGGCAGCGCGTCGGGAGCCGCCAGGCCGAAGCCCGCGCTGAGCGAATCGCCCAGCACGACGATCCGCACCGGGCGCTCGGCCGCCGTGGCCATGGTCGATATTGTGGCGAGCGCAAGGGCCGTGACGACGTGCCGCCATGACTGGACCAGACCTGCCAGCTTCCCATATGACCGGCCGGGGCGCGTGAGCCGGCGCAAGAAAAGGCGCAAGACAAGCTGCATGAACGAAACCTCGATTGCGCCGGCGATCCGGCTCTCCGGCGTCAACCTCTCGCTCGGCCGCGGCGCCGGGAGAGTGCATATCCTCAAGGACATCGATCTGGATATAGGCGGCGGTGAGGCGGTTGGCCTCGTCGGCCCCTCCGGCTCGGGCAAATCGACCCTGCTGATGGTCGCGGCCGGGCTGGAGCGGCCCGATACCGGCGCCGTACACGTCGCCGGGCGGGACCTCGGCTCGCTCGACGAAGATGCCCTCGCCCGCTTCCGCGGAAAAAATATCGGAATCGTGTTCCAAAGTTTTCACCTCATCCCGACCATGACCGCGCTCGAAAATGTCGCCGTGCCGCTCGAGCTTGCGGGCGAGACGGACGCGTTCGATCGCGCCGCCGCCGAGCTTGCCTCGGTGGGCCTGCGCGAACGCGTCAACCACTATCCGGCCGAGCTATCCGGCGGGGAGCAGCAGCGTGTCGCGCTCGCGCGTGCACTTGCGCCGCATCCCGCGATCCTGGTCGCCGACGAGCCGACCGGCAATCTCGACGAGGCGACGGGGCGCGAGATCATCGAGCTTCTGTTCGCCGGCCATGAAACCCGCAACACCACGCTAGTGCTGGTCACGCACGACACTGCGCTCGCGCAGCGCTGCGACCGCGTGGTGCGTCTTCGTTCCGGGCGGATCGAATGAGCGCGCTCACGGCAATCACGGCGCAGAACGCGCTCACCTGGCGTTTCGCGCTGCGCGAGATGCGCGGCGGCCTGCGCGGCTTTGCGGTGTTCATCTCCTGCATCGCGCTCGGCGTCGCCGCCATCGCGGGCGTCGGCTCGTTCGCGCGCAGCCTCGGCGATGGGCTGGCGCGCGAGGGCAGGATCATTCTCGGCGGCGACGCGTCGTTCTCGCTGATGGCGCGCGAGGCAACCCCTTCCGAGCGCAAGTTCCTCGATGACAACGGCCGCGTCTCGGTCGCCGCCACCATGCGGGCGATGGCGCGCGCCGCGGGTGGGCAGACCGCGCTGGTCGAGCTCAAGGCGGTGGATGGCACTTACCCGCTTTATGGCGAGGTCGCGCTCGACCCTGCCAGCCGCCTCGCCGACGCATTGGCGGAGCGCGACGGCACATTCGGCGCGGCCGTCGATCCGGCGCTGCTCGCGCGGCTCGACATCGAACGCGGCGCACGGGTGACAATTGGGGCCGCCACGATCGAGCTTCGCGCAATCCTGAAAGGCGAGCCCGACAAGCTCGCCGGCGGTATCGGATTCGGCCCCCGCCTTCTCATCAGCGAGGCGGCGCTGCGCGCGACCGGCCTGATTCAGCCCGGCAGCCTGGTGCGCTGGCACTACCGCCTGCGCCTCCCCGTGGCGGATCCCAATGATAGCGTGGCCAATGGAGTCTTGGCCGCCCCCGAGAAGCAGTTGCCCGACGCGGGCTGGGAAGTGCGGACGCGCGCCAATGCGTCGCCCGCACTCGGGCGAAACATCGAGCGCTTCACGCAGT
>Ga0190275_10000401_pt1 | contig 39298 bp, 36 predicted proteins | sample Popmic550T_FD_133745 | JGI IMG/M metagenome (GOLD analysis project Ga0190275, IMG submission 133745) | Populus adjacent soil microbial communities from riparian zone of Yellowstone River, Montana, USA - 550 T | ecosystem: Environmental > Terrestrial > Soil > Riparian zone > Trees stand | place... | reverse complement strand
TGGCTGAAGCTCTGCTTGACCTTGCCGGTCTCGACGGTGCGCTTCAGGCCCAGAGGGGCGCGCGCGCCGAGCTTCGGCTTATCTGACGTCTCGCTCATTACTTTCCTTCGCTCACATTCCCAGCCGACGCGTCCGGCATGCCCGCCGCGGCGGCGCTTAGCCCAGCTTCGGATCCGATAAAAGCGCGCCAGCGCCCGAGCGCATGCTCGACACGCGCGGCGGCGGCACGATCAATTATGGCTATATGTACCACATTCTGGCGCCCGAGCGCCAATGACAATATGGCCCTTTCGGCTGGAATCACCAGACCTTGGGGCCGGCCTTCACCGACCCGCCAGGCCTGGTCCAGCTTCCGATTGCCGTCCTCCCCCGCATCGGCGGCGTGGAGGAGGAGGTGGACGTCCCCCTTGCGCGCCGCATTCTCGATTCGCTCGGAGCCGGTGAGCAGGGTTCCGGACCGGGCCTCGAGGCCGAGCCGGTCGAGCGCGGACTGGCGGAGCGCGGTCTCGATCCGCTCGCCGAGATCGTCGGGAATGGCGAGCGGAGCGCCCTTGAAGGCTCGTGCAAGGACGCCGCGCAGCCGGCCCTTGGCGCGGGCGGATTCGAGCGTCTCGCGATCGACTCCGATCCAGGCCCCGCGGCCCGGCGCCTTGGCGCGCACGTCGGGAAGCACCTCTCCCTCCGGGGACAGTGCGAGGCGGATCAGATTGTCCCGTCCGTCATGCTCGCCCGAAAGGATGCACTTACGCTCGGGCACGTGCGAGCCCCTCCCCTTCAGGGGAGGGGTTGGGGTGGGGGATGTCGCCTCATCCGAACTCGGGTCGAAGGCCGGAGCGTTGACAGCCCCCACCCCCAACCCCTCCCCTGAAGGGGAGGGGCTTTTACCGCCTAGGGTCTCATTGGGAGGGTTCCGCAACAGCGCCCTCCCCGTCATCCTCGAACCAATGCGCTCGGGCGGCCATGATGATCTCGTTGCCCTGCTCGTCGGTGAGTCCGTAGTCGGCGAGGATCCCGCCTTTGTCCTCGGACCGGTTGCTCTCGCGCTGGCGGCGCTGCTCGGGCCGCTTCTTCTGAACGAGCTCGTCGGTGGCGAGGTCGGCGAGGTCGTCGAGGGTCTTGATGTTCGCCTTGCCGAGCGTCACCAGCATCGCTTCGGTTATATAGGGCATCTCGGCCAGCTCGTCCGACACGCCCATGGCCCGGCGCTCCTCGCGCGACGCTTCCTCGCGCCGCTCGAGCGCCTCGGCGGCCCGGCTCTGAAGCTCGGTGGCGAGCTCGTCGTCGAAGCCCTCGATCGAGGCGAGCTCGTCCAATTCGACATAAGCGACTTCCTCGAGCGCTCCGAAGCCTTCGGCGACGAGCAGCTGGGCGAGGGTCTCGTCGACGTCGAGCTCCTTCTGGAACAGCTCGGAACGCTCGATGAACTCGCGCTGGCGCTTTTCGGAGGCGTCCGCCTCGGTCATGATGTCGATCGCCGAGCCGGTCAGCTGCGAGGCGAGCCGGACGTTCTGGCCGCGCCGGCCGATCGCCAGGCTGAGCTGGTCGTCGGGAACGACGACCTCGATCCGGCTTTCCTCCTCGTCGATGACGACCCGGCTGACCGTTGCCGGCTGCAGGCCGTTGACGACGAAGGTGGCGAGATCCTCCGACCAGGGGATGATGTCGATCTTCTCGCCCTGAAGCTCCTGGACGACGGCCTGGACTCGCGAGCCCTTCATTCCGACGCAGGCGCCGACCGGGTCGATCGAGCTGTCGTAGCTGATCACGCCGATCTTGGCGCGGCTTCCCGGATCGCGGGCCGCGGCCTTGATCTCGATGATCCCGTCGTAAATCTCGGGGACTTCCTGGGCGAACAGCTTCTTCATGAAGTCCGGATGCGCCCGGCTGAGGAAGATCTGAGGCCCGCGATTCTCGCGGCGCACGGAAAGGATCAGCGACCGCACCCGGTCGCCGACCCGGACGACCTCGCGCGGGATCTGCTGGTCGCGGCGGACTACGCCCTCGGCCCGGCCGAGATCGACGACGACGTGGCCGAACTCGACGCGCTTGACGACCCCGGTAATGATCTCCCCGGCCCGCTCCTTGAACTCTTCATATTGGCGCTCGCGCTCGGCGTCGCGGACCTTCTGGAAGATGACCTGCTTGGCGGCCTGGGCGGCGATCCGGCCGAACTCGATCGGCGGCAGCGGGTCGACGATATAATCGCCGACCACCGCGCCCGGCTGGAGCTTCTGCGAATCCTCGAGGCTGACCTGCTTGAAATAATCGTCGACCGCCTCGACCACCTCGACCACCCGCCACAGGCGAAGGTCGCCCGAAGTCGCGTCGAGCTTGGCCCGGATGTCGTTCTCGGCGCCGTAGCGGGCACGGGCGGCACGCTGGATCGCGTCCTCCATCGCTTCGATGACGATCGCCTTGTCGATCAATTTCTCGCGCGCGACCGCGTCGGCGATGGCGAGCAATTCGGCCTTGTTGGCGGAAACGGCGCCGGGAGCGCCCGGGGCGGTGGTGGCCATGGTCAGTCTTCCTCTGTTTCTTCTGTTTCTTCGATCGGTTCTATTTCGTCGGCGCCTTCCACGCTGAGCGGAGCGGTCGCCCCGATGAGCCTGTCGGTCATCGCGAGCTTGGCGGACTGGATCGCCGCGAACGGCAGGACCGTCGGCCCGAGCCCCTGCACGTCGACCAGCACGCTGTCTCCTTCAACTCCCGAGATCTCGCCGCTGAACACCTTTCGTCCGTCGAGCTTCTCGGCGAGCACGATCCGGGCCTCATGGCCCTTCCAATCGTCATAATCCTCGAGTCGGGTGAGCGGCCGGTCGATCCCGGGCGAGCTCACTTCGAGCCGATAGGCATGCGGGATCGGATCGCGTCCCGCGGCCTCCGCTTCGTCGAGCAGCTCCGACAGTCGCCGCGACAGCCGGGCGCAATCCTCCAGCGTGAGCTGCCGCGTATCGGGCCGCTCGGCCATCACCTGCAAGGTCGGGTCCGAAGTGCCGCCGATCATCTTCACGCGCACGAGGCGGAGCCCCTCGGCCTCGGCCGCAGGCTCGATCAATCGGGTCACTTCGGCAAGATCCGCCACACGCTCTCCGCGAAACCAAAACTCTTCCCCCGCCGGCCCCGTCCCCGGGACCAGCCTCAACGTCTAACGATGTCGAGGAAGGTGAAGCGCATATAGGCGCGGGAGGGGAACGGGACAAGCGGAGATTGGGCTAGAGCGTGATCGCTTGAGAATGAATCGCGGACTTTTCCCCGACATCGGCGTCACCCTGAACTTGTTTCAGGGTCCAGCTGGTCGCTCGCCCCGGGAAGCGGAAAGCTGGATGCTGAAGCAAGTTCAGCATGACGGGATGAGACAGCGCTTCAGTCTAAAATGATCATGCTCTAAACGTTCCGCGCCTGATAGATGATCAGCCCATGCTCCCTGACTGCTGGCGCGACGACAATGTCATCAGGCATCCTGCAATGGAGATGCACTGAAACGGGATTCGCAACGGGGTCCGCAACGCGGTCAGCGCCGCTACCGGCCGCCATTTTCGGCAGATTTACCGAAAAATGTCCAATTGGCATCTCCCAGCCACGCCGCGATATCGCGCTGCGCGTGTAGCACCCTCCAGATGTCGACATGGTCGGCTCGCTCGACGTAGAAGACGAGGCAGGGACAGGTTTCACCTTGCGGCTGCGCAGGTTCTCGATTCCCAGGATATCCCCGTAGCGGGGCGAGCCGATAGCCGGTCGATCGCCGATCGAGCGGTAGGCATCTCTGAGCGCCTCGGTAAACCGAAGGGAGAGATCGAGGCCAGCCTCGCGCGCGTATGAATGACGGCCAGGCGCTCGTCCGCTTGGGCCGATTCCAAGCGTATGACCGGTTTCGTCACTTTTTCGCGTGGTTCCTCGCACGCTCACGCAAATCCTCGAACCAGACTTCGTCGGCAGGACCTGCGGGCGGCGACGCGGCGCCCACCAACAGGAGCTTGCGCAAATGTTGGCGGTCGTGATCCCTACGGATCAGCTCGCGGACATATTCGCTGCCGGTACTGGAGCCACGCTCGGCGACCTGCTCGTCGACGAAGCCCTCGAGGCTGTCCGGGAGGGAGATGTTCATGATTGCCATATCGCTACATGCGAGAATCGGCAGGGCTTGCCAATTTACCCTACTCAACGTTTACCGCAATTTGATGGTAATATCTACACGCTTCCAGTGGTCAGGGTTGCGAGATCTGCCGCCCCGCCTTCAGCTTCCGGCGACCACGTCGAAGGCGACGCTGAGCCGCTCGCCCGCCCGGAAGGGGCGGGTGCCGTGGAAGACGTAGCTCGGGAAGAGGACCAGCCTTCCCGGACGCGGCTCCACCGTCGCGATCGGGGGAAGGTCCACCTTGAGCTCCGGCGGCGGGCGGCCGACCTCGAGCCAGCCTTCCTTCGGGTCGTCCCCGCCGAGCCTTTCGGGAAGGCTGACGTAGCAGGCCGAGCTGATCACCCCGCCGGGATGGACATGGGAGACGTGGAAGCCGCCGTCGGCGAGCCGGACGGACCAGCTGCCGCCGAGGGACAGATCCGAATTGCGGTGGCGAAGCAGGGGATGGCCGGGATCCGCCGGAGGAAGATTGGCGACATGGCGGCGAACGGCTTGCCCGATCACATCGGCGAGCGCCGCGATCTCCGGCTCGGGCCGGGTGAGCAGGCTTCCGCGCGTTTGCGTGCCGCCGCGAAGCGACTGGCCGACGGGATGGAAGCGGGCGCTGTGAAGCGTTCGAAGGACCTGGGCGAGGCCGGTCAGCTGGGGCGCGCTCAGCCCGAGATCGACGATGCTGTAGAGGCCGCGCTGCTCGCATAGCCAGGCATGGCGGGGATCCTCGGTCACCCGCCACGCCACGCCCAGAACGGCCCAGGTCATCAAATTGGCCGGATTGGCGCGCACCGCGGCCTCGAGGACCCTTTTCGCCTCGGCCGGCCGGCCCGCCTGGAGATAATGCTGGCCCCGGGCAAGCTGGGCATCGGGAAGGTCGTCGAGCCGGTCGAGGAGCGCTCCGGCGCGGTCGCTGAGGCCTTCATGGGTGGCGACGAAGGCTTCCAGAAGGAGGAAATCGCGGTCGTCGCCGAGCAGGGCGCGCGCCGCCTCGGCCGATTGCAGCGCCCGCTCCGGATGCCCCGCCCGGGCCAGGCTCATGCAGTATGAAAGCCGAAGCCCCTTGTTCCGGGGGTGCCGGCGCAGCGCCGCCACATAAGCGTCGGCGAAGGCCTCCCCCTCGCCAGCCTCGGCGCGCATCTCGGCCAGGCGCTCCTGGGCGCTCGTCGCCTCGGGGTGTCGAAGCACGAAATCGTGGAGCAGCGGAATGGCGTCCGCTCCCAGCTCGACCGCCACCGAGAGGATCATCTGGAGCTGAAGCTCCGGATCCCTGTTTCTCAGGGCCACGGCGCGGCGGCAATGTTCGACGGCCTCCGGTTCCTTCCGAAGCAGCGCGACCCGGGCGCGGCCGTCGACCGCCGACTCGCTTTCGGGGTCGGAGGCCAAAGCGGCCTCGTAGGCCAGCGCGGCTTCGTCGAGCCGCCGCTGCCCTTCCAGCCTGGCGCCGCGAAGCCCGGGCGGCTCGTCCGAAGATTTCTCCCCGCCGCTCATCCTCGCTCCTCGTCGCTCGCCTTCGGTTCGGAATTCCCGGCCCCGATATCCATGCCGTCCGGCGCCCGGGCCAGCTCGCTCTTGAGCGGCGAGAGCACCCACAGGGTCAGCAAGGTGATCAGCGACAGAGTCACGGCCACGTCGTAGCTGCCCAGCCCGACCGCCGTCCCCATCGCTCCGGTCGACCACAGGCTCGCCGCCGTCGCGGTGCCCTTGACGCTGTCCTTGAGCCTGAGGATGGCGCCGCCGCCGATGAAGCCCATCCCGGTGATGATCCCCTCGACGATCCGGGCCATCGCCTCGGGATGCCCGGTGGTCAGCCCCTCCGCCGCCTGGACGAAGCCGCAGGCCGCGACGGCGACCAGCGGGAAGGTGCGAAGCCCCGCGCTTCTTTCCTCCTTCTCGCGGTTCCAGCCGACCGGCAAGGCGAGCAGATAGGCGACGATCATCGCGACGACATGCGGTACGATCTGAAACGGGTTCGAACCGAAAATCTCTTCCATGCCATCCTCTCGTTCGCCGGGCCGCGACGCTACCGTCCCGCATCCTCGATGCAAAGGCCGGTCTCCGCAGGCACGGCTTTCGGTATCGTCATGTTCATGGGTTCCGGCTTCCGCCGGAAGGAAGGGGAAAATTCTATCGCGGCCCCCAGGGCGGCGGCGGCGGCGCCACCGGCCGGGTGATGTCGAACTCTACCCGGAAGAACCGCCCCGGCCGGCGCAATTCGTAGGCGAAGACCCGACCGTCCACCTCCATCGCCCAGACATTCGTGGTCGACGCCGGGATGCCCTCGCTCGTGAACAACGCCTTGGAGAAAGCGTCCGCCGGAAACGCCTGCCGAACCGCCGTCCCATCGCCGCTCGTGTCGCCGCCATATCGGGTGAGCCTGTCCTCGCTCCCGTCCGAGTGGCGATGGTCGTGCTTGAGCCGGAGCCCAGGGCCGGTGCGGGTGACGACCCAGGTGCGCGACCGGTCCTCGCCGACGTGGAAGGAAATGCGAAGTGCATCTTTCTCGCAGCCGCGGACGTGCATCACCAGCGTCTTGCCGGCGAAGGCGGCATCGGCCTCGACCGCCGGGCTCGCGATCCGTCCTTCGAAAGCCTTGCCGCACAGCGCGGCGAGCCTGGCGAAGAAAAGGTCCTGCGGCGCCTCGACCGCCGCCGGCGTCGCGCAGCCGGCCAGCGCGGCGGCGAGGAGGGGAACGGCGATCTTCATGCCGCCAGGCTAGCCGGAACCGCCGTCCGAGGCCAGCGGGCGACCAACCGGGCGCCGCAGGCTGATCGGTATCCAGCGATCCGGCGCTTTGCCGCTCCCGTTCTTACGGGAGAGGAGCGGGAGGTGAGGGTCTATACCGCGGATGCTCACGTGGAACCTCTGACGGCATTCCTGCGCTGACGGGTTGCGGCGCGCCGTTTGCCGGCACTAGGCGCCGTCGTCACAGCCACGGAGATCCATCGATGCGCAGCTTCATCCCACTGCTCCTCCTCGTCGCCTGCAGCGCCGGGACGGAAGCCGTCGAAGGCAATGCCGCGGCCGCGCCCCAATCCGGGTCGGGCAAGCCCTTCGCCGTCCGCCCGGTCGCGACGTTCGACGAGCCCTGGGCGATGGCCATCCTGCCCGGCCCGGGGCCCCGTGCCCTGATCACCGAGCGCAAGGGCAAGCTGAAGCTGCTGTGGAGCGACTCCGGCCGGATCGGCGAAGTCGCCGGCGCCCCCGCGGTCGATTATGGCGGCCAGGGCGGCTTCGGCGACGTCGTCCTCCATCCCGCTTTCGCCAGGAACCGCCTGGTCTACCTGAGCTGGGTCGAGGCGGGCGAAGGCGGCAATCGCGGCGCCGTCGTGGGCCGGGCGCGCTTCGTCGAGGACGGCAACCGGCCGCGTCTCGAAGGCCTTCAAATCATTTACCGCCAGAGCCCGAAGCTTAGCGGCCGCGGCCATTTCGGCCACCGAATCGCCTTCGGCCCGGACGGCAAGCTCTACATCTCCAACGGCGATCGCCAGGAATTCACGCCGGCCCAGGACATGAGCGCCAATCTCGGCAAGATCGTCCGCCTGAACGACGACGGCACCGTCCCGGCCGACAATCCGTTCGCGGGCCGCGGCGGAGTCACCGCTCAGATCTGGTCGCTCGGGCACCGCAACCCGCTCGGCCTCGCCTTCGACGCTTCGGGGCGGCTCTGGGATATCGAGATGGGCCCCAAGGGCGGCGACGAGCTGAACCTGGTCGAGCGCGGCAAGAATTACGGCTACCCGATCGTCTCCAACGGCGACCATTATGACGGGAAGGACATTCCCGATCACAAGACCCGCCCCGAATTCGCGGCGCCCAAGGTCTGGTGGACCCCGGTCATCTCGCCGGGAAACATGATATTCTACTCGGGCTCGGCCTTTCCCGGCTGGCGCGGCGACGTCCTGGTCGCGGGCCTGTCGAGCAAGGCCCTGATCCGGGTCGACGTCGACGGCGCCGCCGCCCGCGAAGCCGAGCGCTGGGACATGGGCAAGCGCATCCGAGAGGTCGAGCAGGGCCCGGACGGGTCGGTCTACCTGATCGAGGACGGCGAAGGCGGGAGGCTGCTCAAGCTCACGCCGGCCCGCTAGCGCCGGCGTGACCCCGGTCACGCACCGGCTCCCGCTATTGTCGTATAAGGCGACGATATCGGTAAGGAGACGGGCGGCGATGGGACGTAAGCGTTGGCTGCTGATTGGCGCGATCATCCTGACTAGTGCCGCGCAGGCGTACGAGATCCGAGTGCGCCGACCTTTCGTGAAAAAGGCCGACGTGCACGAAACGATCACGGCGCTCGCGGAAGAATGCCTGAAGACTCCGAGCGCCGCGGCGCCGTCCGGCTGCTGGCATCGGAACGCGGACCTCGCCGGCCGCTCACGCAGCAGAGGCAATGAGAGCTACGGCCCCCTTCAAGTCGCCGTCCGGTGGCCGGACGACCCGACCCGCCAGGATCGCAAGGCCTCGTTTCTCAAGATCGGCTACAATCTGTTCCGGGGCTGCAAGAAGCTGGCCGCGGGGAGCCGAGTCATCGAGGAGATCGGCCTCCTGTGCAGTTCGCATTATGGCAAGCTGCAATTCTTTCACGCGCAGGCAGTGGACGAGGACAAAAGCCCCGCGGACACGCGTCGTCGGATTCTGGCTTGGGCCGACCTCGCCTTTCGAATCGCCACCGACGCCCGTCTGGAGGACGGTAGTCGGCTCCTCGACGCGAATTATTGCCGGTTCATCGAGACGGAGCCGGCTGCGCTCAGCGAGGTGATGCGATGCAAAAGCCCCAGCATCTACGACGACTGGAACGTCAGCACCTTCTTCGCGCTCACCTGCGCGTCACCTTGGGTCTCCTACCGCTGCCCTACCCCGGGCGAAGCGGCGGAGGAGGATCGCCTGGCCATCCTTTCCGCCAAAGGCGCTCTTCTGCACCTCGTTCAAGACAGCTTTTCGCAATCGCACGCGTCGCGATCAATTGGGTCGCCGATACCTCCCAACGGCCCGCAGGGCGGCTTCGTCAGCAAGGTCGTCTGTGCCTACCCGACGGCCTATTTCAATTATCGAGAGCAGAAGTCCAAGGCCCATGGCAAAGCCGACAGACCGCCCGTCCGCGACTCGTCGTGCGACGACGATCCGAGGACGCCGGCTCCGGACGACCCGCAAACCGATGACGTGATCACCGCTTCCGCGATGATCCTTTGGCACCTCGAGAACGGCTCACCTGAATCCTTCGAGCGTTATCTGGTCGATCGCGTGTTCGGCCCCGAACCGACGGCCTGAGGCCGCGGCGCGATCATTCTCTAGCGGCGGCGGCGCATCTGGGCGGCGAGCTCCGCCCTGAAGGCGGCGCCGGCGAGCATGTAGCCGGTGCAGGAGGCGGATATCCGGTAGCGGATCGTCCGGCCACGCATCCGGGGCGCATAAAGAACGACCCATGTCCGGGTCCCGCGCTCGAACCCGACGTCGCACGACGCTCCGCTCGGCGCATGGGTCCGCTCGACCTCGAAGACCGCCGGCGCCCGCCCTGCGAGGGTCCGGCGCACCCGAAGCCGCTCGCCCCGGCCCGACCGCGCGTCATATGGCGCGACGAGATCGACCTCGACCAGCGCGAGCGCCCCGCGAGCGACTTCGCGAGCATGAACTCGCTGCTGCCCCGGGTCCGTCGGCGGCCTGATGCACGAGCAGGCAAGCGCCGGACTCTCGGCGGCGACGAGGAGGAGCAAAAGGAAAAAGAAACGGCGCATCACAGCCTCCTGTAGCGGAAATACCAGACCTCATGGCCCTTGCGCCTCGCCTTGGCCTCGTAGCGGGTCTCGGGCCAGCCGCCGGGGCGGGTGAGGAAATCCTTGGCGCTCTCGGCCAGCCACTCGAAATCGCGGCGGCCGTTCATCACCATCATCGACCAGCGGCAATAGGTCGGATCGTCGGTGCCGAGCCGGAACTCGCCGCCCGGCTTGAGCTTGGCGGCGACGAGGTCGAGGGGGCCGGCATTGACCATCCGCCTCTTGGCGTGCCGGGCCTTCGGCCACGGATCGGGATGGAGCAGATAGACCATGGTCAAGGCCCCGTCCGGCACCCGTTCGAGAACGTCGAGCGCGTCGCCCATATGGAGCCGGACATTGGCGAGGTGGCCGTCGCGGACATGCTGGAGCGCTCCGACGACCCCGTTGAGGAAGGGCTCGGCGCCGATGAAGCCATGATCTGGAAGCAGGTCCGCCCGATAGGCGAGATGCTCGCCCGAGCCGAAGCCGATCTCGAAGTGGAGCGGCCGCCGGTCGCCGAACAGCGCCTCCGAGGTGATCGGCCCCTCGTCGGGCACGCTCACCGCCGGAAGCAGCCGCTCGAGCAAGGCTTCCTGCCCGCCGCGAAGCTTGTGCCCGGAACGGCGGCCGTAGAGGCGGCGGATGGTGGTGGGATCGTTCATTCTCCCCCTCTCCCGTACTTACGGGAGAGGGAGGGGCCCGCGAAGCGGGAGGGTGAGGGGCCGTACACCGGACTCAGCAAGACCCTCACCTCCCACCGCTTCGCGGCGGGCCCCTCCTCTCCCGCGGCATGCGGGAGAGGAAACATTCTACAACGCCGCCTTCAGCCTGTCGGCCAGATCGGTCTTCTCCCAAGGGAAGAAGTCGCCTTCCGCGGTTCGTCCGAAATGGCCGTAGGCGGCGGTGCGCTGGTAGATCGGCTTGTTGAGGCTGAGGTGGGTCCGGATCGCGCGCGGGGTGAGTCCGCCGAGGTCCTGGATCGACATGATCGCGCGCTCGATCGCCGAATCGTCGGTGCCGTTCCCGGTGCCGTGCGTGTCGACGTAGAGCGACAGCGGCGCCGAGACTCCGATCGCGTAGGCGAGCTGGATCGTGCAGCGGCGGGCGAGACCCGCGGCGACGATGTTCTTGGCGAGATAGCGGGCGATATACGCCGCCGAGCGGTCGACCTTGGTCGGATCCTTGCCGGAAAAGGCGCCGCCGCCGTGCGGGGCCGCGCCGCCGTAGGTGTCGACGATGATCTTGCGGCCGGTGAGCCCGGCGTCGCCGTCGGGGCCGCCGATCTCGAAGCTGCCGGTCGGGTTGATATGGTAGACGGTGTCGTCCGACAGCAGCTGGGCCGGGAGAACGTCGGCGACGACCCGCCGGACATAGGCCTTGAGCTCGGCTTCCTTTTCGCCCGAATCATAGCCCTTGCCGTGCTGGGTCGAGACGACGATCGCCGTCGCCGCCACCGGCTCGCCATTCTCGAAGCGCAGGGTGACCTGGCTCTTGGCGTCGGGCTCGAGGAACGGCGCGGCGCCCGAATGACGGTCGGCGGCCATGCGCTCGAGGATCTTGTGGCTGTAATAAAGGGTGGCCGGCATCAGGTCGGGGGTTTCGTCGCAGGCGAAGCCGAACATGATGCCCTGGTCGCCGGCGCCCTCGTCCTTGTTGCCCGAAGCGTCGACGCCCTGGGCGATGTCCGCGGACTGGGGATGGAGATTGTTCGAGAAATCCAGGGTCTCCCAGTGGAAGCCGTCCTGCTCGTAGCCGATGGCCTTCACCGTCTTGCGGACGACCGCCTCGATCTCCTCGCGCACGCCGGGCGCCCAATTGCCCGCTTCGTCCATGATCCCGAGCCCTCGGATCTCGCCGGCGAGGACGACCTTTTGGGTCGTCGTCAAAGTCTCGCAGGCGACTCGCGCCTCGGGGTCCTTGGCGAGGAAGAGGTCGACGACGGCGTCGGAAATCTGGTCGGACACCTTGTCGGGATGGCCTTCGGACACGGATTCTGACGTGAAGAGGTAATTGCTGCGCATCGGGAGAAACCGGCCTTCCTGATCTTGCGAGGGAGAAGAGGATATAAAGATATCCTTATATGTGGGCTCCCTAGCCGTCTTTGCGTCGCCCTGCAATGCGCTGCGCCACCATCGCCAACGCTGCCAAAAGAAGGGAGAAGACCAACGGGAGGACGTTGCCGAACCGGGCAAAGAGGGTCGGCGGCCTGGGCGCCGGCAGCCTCGTGTCGATGACCCCGGCCGTCCGCCAGGGCAGGCTGCGCAGGAGCCGGCCGTCCGAGTCGATCACCGCCGAGATTCCGGTCGGGGTCGCCCGAAGCACCGGAAGGCCTTCCTCAAGCGCCCGAAGCCGGGCCTGGGCGAGGTGCTGCGGCGGCCCCCAGGCGCCGAACCAGGCGTCGTTCGAGGGGTTGAACAGGAAAGCCGGCCGATTCTCGCGGTCGACGACCTCGCCCGAGAAAATGATTTCGTAGCAGAGCTGGAACCCGACCTTGCCGACGATGGGCAGGTCGAGCGTCCGGGCTCCGGGCCCCGGATCGAAATCGACGTCGCCCGGCGCGAGACGCGAGAGGCCGAGCGACGACAGGATCGGCCGCATCGGCAGATATTCGCCGTAAGGAACGAGATGCGCCTTGTCGTAACGGGCGAGGATCCGGCCGCTCCTGTCCATCGCGAAGACGCTGTTGGTGGCGCTGGCGATGTCGCGCCCGTCCGGCGAGCGCCAGGTGACTCCGCCGGTGAGGAGAAGATCCTTCTCGCCGAGCATGGCGGCGACGTCCCGGCGAAGCTCGAGCATCTCGATGAAATGACCGTAATCGCGAAGTCCGTTCTCGAGCGGCCTCGTCACCGCGGCCTCGGGCCACAGCAGGAGGCGGGGCTCCCCTCCCCTCGAGGTGGAGAGGCGCCGGAGCCGGGCCATGTTCTCCTCCTGGAACCCGTCCCGCCACTTGTCCTGCTGGCCGATATTGGGCTGGACGATCCGAAGCGAGGGACCGGGCGGCCCGGGCGCCGCCGCTCCGACGGCGAAGCCGGCCAGGGCCAGTATCGAAATTCCGGCCGCCACCGCCGCGGCCGAGCGCCACTGCCGAAGCCCGAGCAGAAGCGCGATGCCCGCGAGCAAGGCAGTGATTCCGGACAGGCCGTACGTTCCGACGAGCCGCGCCGACCATGACAAGGGGGTCACGAGGATGGTCACGCCCGCCGGATTCCAGGCGAATCCGGTGAACAAGGTGGCGCGCAGCCATTCGGTAACGATCCAGGCGGCGGCGAAGACGAGGACGAGGCGAAGATCGTTCTTTCGTCCCCAACGCCAGGCGAGCCCCGCGGCCGCGGCCGGATAGACGGCGAGGTAGAGCGAGAGCAGAACCACGGCCAAATAGCCGAGCGAGGCCGGCATCTCCGCCTGGTAGGTGAAGGCGGTGGCGATCCAGTTGAGGCCGAGGATGAAATGGCCGACCCCGAACCACCAGCCCCGGGCCAGGGCGCTTCGAAGCCGCGGCGCCCCGCGCACCAGCCACAGGAGCAGTCCGAACGCGATCGGAGTCAGCGGCCAGAGGCCGATCGGCTCGAAGCCGCAGGCGGCGACGAGCCCGGCGAGGAAGGAAAGAGCGAGCGGCTTCACCGCCCCGTCATTGCGGGGAGCGAGGCGGGGAAGCAATACCGACGTCATGCTGAACTCGTTTTCAGCATCCAGCGACGAACCGCCTCGCGGGTGGAGAGCTGGACCCTGAAACAAGTTCAGGGTGACGAGGAGGCGAACCGATTGATTCCATGCGACCGCGATGACATGGAAGCGCCATGCCCCTTCCCCCCTTCCACTTCGCCTTCCCGGTCGACGACCTCGAAGCCGCCCGCGCCTTCTACGGCGGACTGCTCGGCTGCCCGGAAGGACGAAGCGCCGACGACTGGATCGATTTCGATTTCTTCGGCCACCAGATCGTCGCGCATCTGAGCCCCGACGCCCGACCGCGCGGACGCAGCAATCCCGTCGACGGCCACGACGTCCCAATTCCCCATTTCGGAGCGGTGCTCGACATGGCCGGCTGGGACGCCCTGGCGGCGCGGCTTCGCGAGTCGGGGACCGAGTTCGTCATCGAGCCGACGGTCCGTTTCCGGGGCCAGCCGGGCGAGCAGGCGACCATGTTCTTCCTCGATCCCTCCGGCAACGCGCTCGAGATCAAGGCCATGGCCGACCCGGAGAATTTGTTCGCGAAGTAAATTGCCTCCCCACGCGCAGCGTGGGGGGGCATGCGAAGCATGGTGGAGGGGTAATTGGCGCAGGCTTTCGCCGTCTCGCGCTGGATTCTCGGATTCCGTGCGAATACCCCTCCACCACCCTTCGGGCGGTCCCCCTCCCCATCTGGCGATAGGGAGGCAAGAACTAGGCCGCCGCCCTCGCCGCGGCCAGGACCGGCCGATGAACGGCGGGGAGCAGGCCGCGATAGAGATTGGCCATTTGCGCGGCCATGGCGTCGGGCGTGTAGCGCGCCGCCCGCTCCCTGGCCGCCCGGCCCAATACGGCCCGCTCGAAATCGTCGCCGACCAGATCGCCGATCGCCCGGGCGAAACCGTCCTCGTCGCGCGGGTCGATGAAGATCGCGACCTCGTCCCAGAGCTCCCGGAAGGTAGGGATGTCGGAAAGGACGAGCGCGCACCCCGCCGAGGCCGCTTCCAGGACCGAATGGCCGAACGGCTCGTGCAGGGCCGCGGAGACGAATACCGGGCGCGCCGAGAGCCAGCGGCCCAACTCCGCCTCGCCGAGCGTGCCGAGACAGTCGATATTGTCGAACAGGATTCGAGCGCCGTTCGGCCCGGCGATCGGCCCGGCGGCGCGCACCGGCACCCCGATCCGCCCGGCGGCGGCGTCGAGCATGCCGAAATTCTTGCCTTCGTCCCAGAGTCGGCCCGCGGCGAACACGAAGTCGTGAGGAACTCCGTTCGGCGCCGCCACGGGGGAGCGGCCGTGATGGACGGTATGCGGAAGGACCTCGAGGCCGTAATGGCGCTTTACCGAGGCACCGAAGGCGTCGGTCGGAGCGACGACGGCGCCGGCCGTCCGGAGCCCCTTGCCGGTCAGGGCGGTGCGCCGGGCCAGGTCGGCGGGCAGCGCCGTGCCCTGGACGGCCTCCCACCAGCTGGCGACGCAGCTGTGGAGAACCGCCACGACGGGCCGGCCAAAGTCCGCCAGCGCGGCGAGGGCGGGCGTGTTGAGCTGGACGATGTCGCAATCCGCCTCGACGGCGAGATCGGCGATCGTTTCCGCGGCCCGAACCAGCGAGGCCTCCTCCCCGGCGAGCCGATCGAGGCCCAAGCCGCTGTCGACCAGGCGAAGGCCCGGTATCGCCTTGGCCATTGCGGCCTGCTCGACGGTCGCCGCCGGGCCCGTCAGCGCGAGCAGGGTCTCGTGACCCAGGCGCGACAGGCCCCGGGCGAGATCGAGGCCATAGGGCCAAAGGTCTCCAGACGAATCGGTGGTGATGAGGATGCGCAGCGCGGGGCTCATGGCAGCCGCCGCCGCGGGTCCGGGCCGGCTGGGCCAGCCATGTTCAAAAGGCGTTTCTGCAACCCTTCGACTTTCTGTTTTCTCGAGAGGCGCGCGACGGCACGCCTGTGGGAAATTTTCCGGGAACGAAAAGAATGCTGCTTTGAAGTTTTGTTTTCAGGAGCAAATGCGGGACGCAAACGGGACTGCGGGTGCGCAACGGCGCGTCCTCGCTAAACCGCCAGGCGCCCGGCATTGTTCCTTGTCCGAGTGGGGAAAACGGCCCTCGCGATCGCCTTTTAGGGCAGGCGCTCCATGTGCTTAGCGTCTTCTCGACTCACGCCAAGCTTGCACTCCGCGCTCCGGCGGGGCAGAGCCCAACCGATGTGCCCATTCCGCGGCTCCACGCGTTTGGAAGCCGCCGCAAGACCTTCGAGGTGAACGTGACAATCTGTTTGAACCGCGCCCGTCCGGAGCGCGTCCGATGAGCCTCCACGATCCGAAGGCGATCAACGTCGCCATCGTCGGAGTGGGTAATTGCGCGAGCTCGCTCGTGCAGGGACTCGCGCATTATCAAAACGGCGGCGCCAACGACCAGATCGGGCTGATGCACTGGGACCTCGGCGGCTATCGGCCCAAGGACATCAAGATCGTCGCCGCCTGGGACATCGATCGCCGAAAGGTCGGCCTGGACGTGGCCGGAGCCATTTTCGAGAAGCCCAATTGCACCGCGATATTCTGCGACCACGTCCCGCAGAGCGGGGTCACGGTCGAAATGGGCCGGACCCTCGACGGCTTTTCCGAACATATGGCCGAATGGCCGGACGACCGCACCTTCCTCCCGGCCGATTTGGCCCAGCCGGAGCGGGCGGACGTCGTCCGCCGGCTGAAGGAGACCCGGACCGACGTCCTGCTCAACTATCTGCCCGTGGGAAGCCAGGAGGCGACCGAATTCTACGCGGAATGCGCGCTCGAGGCGGGGGTCGCCTTCGTCAACAACATCCCGGTGTTCATCGCCAGCGACGCCGCCTGGGCGGAGCGTTTCCGGGCGGCCGGAGTGCCGATCATCGGCGACGACATCAAGGCGCAGCTGGGCGCGACCATCGTCCACCGGGTGCTTACCGACCTGTTCAAGAAGCGCGGCGTGAAGCTGGAGCGGACCTACCAGCTCAATACCGGCGGCAATACCGACTTCCTCAACATGTCGAACCGCAAGCGGCTCGCGTCGAAGAAAATCTCGAAGACCGAGGCGGTGCAGTCGGTCGCCGAGCACCGGCTCGACGACGACAACATCCATGTCGGCCCGTCCGATTACGTCGCCTGGCAGAACGACAACAAGGTCTGCTTCCTGAGGATGGAAGGCTCGATGTTCGGAGGCGTTCCGATGAACCTCGAGATGCGCCTCTCGGTCGAGGACAGCCCCAATTCGGCCGGAGTCGCGATCGACATGATCCGCTGCGCCAAGATCGCCAAGGATCGCGGCCTGGCCGGGCCGGTCCATCCCGCGGCCGCTTATTTCTGCAAGCATCCGCCGGTGCAGACGACCGACGACGAGGCGCACGAGGCGCTGGAGCGGTTCATCCGGGGGTAGTTTGCCTCCCCATGCGCAGCATGGGGAGGGGGACCCCGCGTAGCGGGGTGGAGGGGTAGCCTGCGCAGGCCTTTGCCGTATCGCGCCACAACCTCGGACTCCTCGGCAGCCACCCCTCCACCATGCTTCGCATGGTCCCCCTCCCCACCGCTTCGCGGCGGGGAGGCAAGGATCAGCCCGCTCCTCCGTACCGCCCGTCCACATAGACCAGCGGGTCCACGTCCTCCCGCACATTCATCTCCTCGACCTCGCCGACGAAGATGGAGTGGGTGCCGTAGGGAAAATGCCGGATCCGTCGGCACAGGATCGCCGCCTGGGCGTCGGCGAGCCGGGGCGGGCGGTCGCAATCGACGTGCCAGCCCGACGCGAACCGCAACGCCTGCTGGCTTCGGTCCGCGAACATCTGGGCGATGTCCTCCTGGCTCCGGTGGAGCACGTTGACGCAGAAATGCGAGACGTCCTCGAGCGGGCTGTGGAGCGAGGCGGTCCGGTTGATGCAGATGAGCAGGCTCGGCGGGTCGAGCGAAAGCGACGACATGGCGGTGGCCGTGATCCCCATCGGCTCGCCGCCGACGCAGACGGTGATGACGTTCACCGTGGAAGCGACTCGGCGCATCGCCCGCTTGAAGTCCTGGGTGAGGGCCGAAGCTTCCGTCGCCATGGCGCCGCCCATGGCCGGGAAGCGCCGCTCTGGCAATGGCTTGGCTCGGAAGCGACTTCGAAACGGTGCGCCGCGGAGCACCGTCATCCCGGCGAAGGCCGGGATCCATGAACATCGATGCCAGCATAGAGGTAAGTCCTCATCGCTTCGATCCTGCCTTTCCGAGTTCATGGATCCCGGCCTTCGCCGGGATGACGGCGACTTTGATTTTTCTATTAAATCAGGCGGCTTCTTATTAACGTCGCGACTCAAGGGGACGGGGAATGCTCGAAATAATCGCCGCTCCGGCGAACCTGCCATTCGCGGTGGCGCTGCTGGTCATGCTTCTGATCGGCGCGGTGGAGGCGGTCGGCCTCGGCGCCTCGGCCGTTCACCTCGACGTCCATGCCGACGTGGACGGCGGCGGCGACCTGCTCGGCTGGCTCGGCATCGGCCGGGTCCCGCTGCTGATGCTGCTCGTCGTCTTCCTCGCCTTGTTCGGCCTCATCGGGCTCGCCATCCAGCAATTCGCCGGGCCCCTGCCCCTGTGGATCGCGGCCCCCGCCGCCGCGGTCGCGGCGCTTCCGCTGACCGGCCTCGGCGCCCGCGGCCTCGCCCGGATCATGCCGGGGGACGAGACGACCGCGGTCAGCCTCGACAGCCTCGTCGGTCGGAGGGGGACCATCACCATCGGCACCGCCCGGCGCGGCTCGCCCGCCCAGGCCCGGGTCGCCGACATCCACGGCCAGGTCCATCATGTGATGGTCGAGCCTTACGACGACGATCAATCCATCCGCGAAGGCGAGACCGTCCGTCTCGACCGCCGCGACGGCCACATCTTCATCGCGGTCGGCAGGACCGACCGGATCGAAACCGGCCTCGACATATCGTCCACGCCGAACTGGCCGGTTTCGACGCCTTCAACCAGGGGAGACTGACATGGTCCAGATGGCCATTTATGCGGGGATCGTTCTAGCCGCCTTGCTTATTCTGGGGCTGATCATCACCCGCCTCTATCGCCGGGCCACCAAGGAGATCGGCTTCGTCCGAACCGGCTTCGGCGGCGAGAAGGTCGTCATCAACGGCGGCGCCCTCGTCCTTCCGGTCCTCCACGAGACAATGCCGGTCAACCTCAACACCGTCCGGCTCGCCGTGGAGCGCAAGAATGTCGACGCGCTCATCACGCTCGATCGCCTTCGCATCGACGTGAAGGCCGAATTCTACGTCCGGGTCCGCCCCGACCGCGACTCGATCGCCATCGCCGCCCAGACGCTCGGCCTTCGGACCATGCACCCGGAAAATCTGAAGGAGCTGATCGAAGGCAAGTTCGTCGACGCTCTGCGCTCGGTCGCGGCCGGGATGACGATGAACCAGCTCCACGAGCAGCGCGCCGATTTCGTCCAGAAGGTGCAGCAGGTCTCCGCCGCCGATCTGGCGATGAACGGACTCGAGCTCGAATCGGTGTCGCTGACCGGCCTCGACCAGACCTCGATCGAGCATTTCAACGCCAACAACGCCTTCGACGCCGAGGGCCTGACCAAGCTCACCGAGCAGATCGAGCTTCGCCGCAAGACCCGCAACGACATCGAGCAGGAAACGAGGGTCCAGATCGAGGCGAAGAATTTGGAGGCGGCGCGCAAGAGCTTCGAGATCGGGCGCGACACCGAATTTGCCCGATTGGAGCAGGAGCGCGAGGTCGAGGTCCGGCGCGCGGCCCAGAATGCCGAGGTCGCCCAGCAGCAGGCCGAGCGCCAGCGCGAGGCCGACGAATCCAGGATCACCGCCAAGCGCCAGGTCGACAGCGCCCAGATCGAGGCCAACAAGGTCGTCGAGCAGGCCAAGATCGCCCAGACCCAGGCGGTCGAGATCGCCCGCCAGGAGCAGCAGATCGCGATCCAGAACAAGAGCCGCGAGGAAAGCCAGGCCAAGGCCGAGGCCGACAAGGCCCGGGCCGAGGCGGTCGCCGCCGAGGAACGGGTCGGAACCGCCCGCGAGACCGAGGTCGCCGAGCGGGTCAAGCGGATCGAGCTGATCGACGCCAGCCGCGAAGCGGAGCGCTCGGCGATCGGGATCAAGGTCCAGGCCGACGCCGAGAAGCAGGCGGCCGCCGACCGGGCGGAGGCCATGCGCCTCGGTGCCGAAGGCGAGGCCGAGTCCGAGAAGCTTCGCGCCGAAGCCTCGCGGGTGCGCTTCGAGGTCGAGGCCGCGGGCCAGCGCGCGATCAACGAGGCGGCGAACCTGCTCTCGTCCGACCAGATCTCGCTCCAGACCAAGATGGCGCTCCTCCGGGTGCTTCCGGAGGTGGTCCGCGAAGCCGCCAAGCCGATGGAGGCGATCGATTCGATCAAGATCGTCCATGTCGAGGGGCTGACCGGAAGCAACGGCTCGGGCGGCAATGGCGCGAGCTCGGGCGGCGACGGCAATCTCGCCTCGAGCGCGGTCGCCGCGGCGCTTCGCTACCGCGCCCAGGCGCCGATCGTCGACGGGCTGATGAAGGAGCTCGGCTTCGACGGCTCGACTTTGGAGAATTTGGTCGCGGGGGCGGCGCCCGAGCCTCGCGAGCCGCTGGCCGCGGTCCCGTCGACGAAGTCGAACGACTAAAATATCCTCCCCATCGCAAGATGGGGAGGGGGACCATGCGAAGCATGGTGGAGGGGTATCTGCCCCGCCACTCGAGGATCGAGCGCCAGACGACTGAGGCCTATGCCATTTACCCCTCCACCACCTTTCAGGTGGTCCCCCTCCCCACCGCTTCGCGGCAGGGAGGATTAAGAAAGACCAAATGACCCATCACGACGTCGTCATCGTCGGCGCCGGCCATGCCGGCGCCCAGGCCGCGATCCAGCTTCGGCAGCTCGGTTTCGAGGGCTCGATCGCACTGATCGGCGCCGAGCCGGAGCCGCCTTACGAACGGCCTCCCTTGTCCAAGGAATATCTGGCGGGCGAGAAGGAATTCGAGCGGATGCTCGCCCGCCCCGAGGCCTTCTGGACGGAACGCGGAATCGCGCTCGTCCTCGACACCCGGATCGTCGCCGTCGATCCGGAGGCGAAGAGTCTGAGCGCCCAAAGCGGCGAGCGCTTCGGCTACGGCACCTTGATCTGGGCGACGGGCGGCGAGCCGCGCCGGCTGGGCTGCGAGGGCGGCGACCTCGCCGGGGTCCATCTCGTCCGGCGCAAGGCGCATGTCGACTCGATCCGCGCCGAGCTCGGCGCGGTTCGGCGAGTGGCCGTGATCGGCGGCGGCTATATCGGCCTCGAGACGGCGGCGGTGCTCCGCAAGCTCGGCAAGGAAGTCGTCCTGCTCGAGGCCCTGGACCGGGTGCTGGCGCGGGTCGCCGGACCGGAGATTTCCGATTTCTACGCGGCCGAGCACCGCGCCCAGGGGGTCGACGTCCGGCTCGGCGCCGCGGTCGCCTCGATCCTCGGCCGCGACGGCCGGGTCGCGGGGGTGCTTCTCCAGGACGGCTCTGAGATCGAGGCCGAGATGGCGATCGTCGGAATCGGAGTCGACGCCGCGGTGGCGCCCTTGCTCGCGGCCGGCGCGGCGGGCGCGAACGGAGTCGAGGTCGACTCCGCCTGCCGGACCAGCCTCCCCGACGTCTATGCAATCGGCGATTGCGCTGCCCATGAAAACAGCTTCGCCGGAGGCCTCAGGATCCGCCTCGAATCGGTCCAGAACGCCCACGACCAGGCGGCTGCGGCGGCGAAGGCGATCACGGGCGCCCCGCAGCCCTATGATTCCATCCCCTGGTTCTGGTCCAACCAATATGACCTGCGCCTGCAGACGGTCGGCCTCTCCGTCGGCTACGATTCCACCGTGGTGCGCGGCCGGCCCGAGGAGCGCAGCTTCTCGGTGATCTATCTGCTCCAAGGCCGGGTGATCGCCCTCGACTGCGTCAATTCGACCCGGGATTATGTCCAGGGCCGCAAGCTGGTGCTGGAGCGGCGGGTGATCGAGCCGGAGCGGCTGGCCGATACCGGGGTGATGCTGAAGGCGCTTTAGGTAGAATTCCTCCCCGAGATTTCTCGGGGAGGGGGACCGCGCGAAGCGCGGTGGAGGGGTTCTTGGGAGTCCGAAAAGAACCCCTCCACCATGCTTCGCATGGTCCCCCTCCCCGGCGAATGCCGGGGAGGATTTTCTTTTATCTGCCCGCGAACCCTGCCAGCACTTCGCATACCCAGCGTCCCGCGGTCAGCGCCGTGATGTCGCTGACGTCGAGGCTCGGGTCGAATTCGGTCAGGTCGACCAGCTTGACCCGGGGCTCGGCCGCGAGCCGGCGGGCGGCGGCGAAGAACATCGAGACCGGCATCCCGCCCGGACGGGCGCCCGGGGCGCCGGGGCATTGGCTCCGGTCGATGACGTCGATGTCGAAATCGACCACCAAGGCCTCGAGATTGACGAAGCGGGCGAGGACGTGGTTGAGCACCGCGAGAATGCCGCGCTCGACGCAGTCGGCCATCGTGTAGACCCCGATCCCGAATCCCAGAGCGTCGGAATGCATCCGCGCCGTGTTGGCGTAGGGGGCGAGGCCGATCTGGCAGACATTGCTTCCGGGCAGGCCGTCCTCGATCAGGCAGCGGACGGGATTGCCGTTCATCGGACCGTCGGCGGTGTCGCGAAGGTCGAAATGGGCGTCGAGCGTGATCAGCCCGACCTTGGCGAGCGGAAGGCCGAGCGCGTGGACGGCGGGACGGGTCACGGCATTGTTGCCGCCGATGAGAAGGGTCAGGCGGTGCTCCGCCACCGCCGCCGCCGCCGAGTCGCGGATCGGGGCGAAGCCGTCGGCCGGGCTGACGCCCCGGACCGGCACGTCGCCGAGGTCGCGGATCGGGAAGAGCAGCTCCGCGCCCGTCTCGACATTGTAGGTCGAAAAGCGCTTGAGGGCGCGGCGTAGGGTTTCGGGGGCAAGGTCGCAGCGGCCCGGGGTCACCGAACCCGCCTCCATGGGCGCTCCAAGGATCGCGACCTGGCCCTCGCTGCCGATCAAGTCAGCGATGGATTTCCAGCTCATGATTTGCCCTTAGTCGGGCAAAGGTTAAGAAGCGAGACATGTGGGACCGACTGCTTACCGACTGCCATATCGCGACGATGGACCCGGCCGTGCCGGGCGCGTTCGGAGCGATCGAGGACGGCGCGATAGGAATCCAGGACGGACGGATCGTCCGGGTCGGGCGGCGGATCGACCTCGCCGGCTATCGCGCGAACAAGGTCGAGCCGCTGGGCGGGGCGTGGGTGACCCCGGGCCTGATCGACTGCCACACCCATCTCGTCTTCGGCGGCAATCGATCGGCGGAGTTCGAGGCCAGGCTGAACGGTTCGAGCTACGAGGAGATAGCGCGCGCCGGCGGCGGCATCGTCTCCTCGGTCAAGGCGACCCGGTTCGCGTCGCTCGAAGAACTGGTCGCGCAGGCCCGGCCGCGGCTTCGCGCCCTGATGAGCGGCGGTGCGACGACGGTCGAGATCAAGTCGGGCTACGGCCTCGACGTTCCGAGCGAGCTGAAGATGCTCCAGGCGGTAAAGGCGCTGGGCGGGAGCGAGACGGTGCGGACGGTGCCCACCCTGCTCGCCCTCCACGCGCTTCCGCCGGAACATAAGGAAAGTCGCGAAGCGTTCGTCCACCTGGCCATCGACGAGATGATCCCGGCGGTCGCGGAAGCGGGGCTTGCGACGGCGGTCGATGCCTATTGCGAGGGGATCGGCTTCACCGCCGACGAGGTGCGTTCATTGTTCGAGGCGGCGGACGAGCATGGCCTCAGGGTCAAGCTCCACGCCGAACAGCTCAGCAATATGAACGGCGCGGCGCTCGCGGCGGAGTTCGGAGCGCTTTCGGCCGACCACCTCGAACATGCCGACGAGGTGGGAATCGGGGCGATGGCCCGCGCCAATATGGTCGCCGTGCTGCTTCCGGGCGCCTTCTACGCCTTGCGCGAGACCCGCAAGCCGCCGGTCGAGCTGCTGCGCCGGCATGGCGTGGCGATGGCGGTGGCGACCGACTGCAATCCCGGCACCTCGCCCGTCCTTTCGCCGACGCTGATGCTGAGCATGGCCTGCACCCTGTTCGGCCTGACCCCGGAGGAAGCGCTGGCGGGAATGACGGTCCATGCGGCGAAGGCGCTGGGGCTTGAGAAGGAAATCGGAACGGTCTCCACCGGCAAGGCCGCGGACCTGTGCGTCTGGCGGGTGAACCGGCCGGCCGAGCTCGCTTACTGGATCGGGCTTCCGGGACCGGAGCGGCGGATCGTGGCGGGGGTGGATTGCTAGCCCGTCGTCCCAGCGAACGCTGGGACCCCAGGGGGTGAAAAACACCGAGACCTTCACCCCCTGGGGCTCCAGCTTTCGCTGGGGCGACGGAATGGCTAGAGACCTTCCATGAACTCACGCCGAGACAACAGCCGCTCGATCCGCGCTCGAACCGGGCCCGACCTCGTCGCCAGATCCTGGGCCACCGAAGCCGCCGTGCGGATGCTCCAGAACAATCTCGACCCCGGGGTGGCCGAGGCTCCGGAGGAGCTGGTCGTCTACGGCGGAATCGGCCGGGCGGCCCGGGACTGGGCGAGCTTCGACAAGATCGTCGAGACCCTCGAGCGGCTCGGGGGAGACGAGACCCTGCTCGTCCAGTCGGGCAAGCCGGTCGGGGTCTTCCGCACCCATGAAGACGCTCCGCGGGTGCTCATCGCCAATTCCAACCTGGTTCCGAAATGGGCGACCTGGGACCATTTCCACGAGCTCGATCGCAAGGGGCTGATGATGTACGGCCAGATGACGGCCGGATCGTGGATCTACATCGGCACCCAGGGCATCGTTCAGGGCACCTACGAGACCTTCGTGGAGATGGGCCGGCAGCATTATGGCGGCGACCTTAAGGGCCGCTGGATCCTCACCGCCGGCCTGGGCGGGATGGGCGGAGCGCAGCCGCTGGCGGCGGTGATGGCCGGGGCCCATTGCATCGCGATCGAATGCCGGGAAAGCAGCCTCCAAAAGCGGCTCGAGACCCGCTATCTCGACCGCCGCGCCACCAGCATCGACGAAGCGCTGGACATCCTGCGCGCCGCGGACGTGCCGACTTCGGTGGGCCTGCTCGGCAATGCCGCGGAAATTCTGCCGGAGATGGTGAGGCGGGGGATCCGGCCGGACGCGGTGACCGACCAGACTTCGGCGCACGATCCGGTGAACGGCTATCTGCCGATCGGCTGGACCGTCGAGAAATGGATAAATATGCGCGAGCGGGACCCTGCCACGGTGGAAGCCGCTGCAAGAGAATCCATGGCGGTGCATGTTCATGCAATGCTGGCCTTCCGCGACATGGGCATTCCGACCTTCGACTACGGCAACAACATCCGCCAGGTCGCCAAGGACGAGGGGGTCGAGCGCGCCTTCGATTTCCCGGGCTTCGTCCCGGCCTACGTCCGACCGCTGTTCTGCCGGGGCGTCGGTCCGTTCCGATGGGTGGCGCTTTCGGGCGACCCGGAGGACATCTACCGGACCGACGCCAAGGTGAAGGAGCTGATCCCCGACGACCCCCACCTCCACCGCTGGCTCGACATGGCGCGCGAGCGGATCGCCTTCCAGGGGCTTCCGGCCCGGATCTGCTGGGTCGGGCTCGGGCAGAGGCACCGGCTCGGGATGGCGTTCAACGAGATGGTCGCCTCGGGAGAATTGAAGGCGCCGATCGTCATCGGGCGCGACCATCTCGATTCCGGCTCGGTCGCAAGCCCCAATCGCGAGACCGAGGCGATGAAGGACGGCTCCGACGCCGTGTCGGACTGGCCCCTTCTCAACGCCCTCCTCAACACCGCGTCGGGCGCGACCTGGGTCTCGCTCCACCATGGCGGCGGGGTCGGGATGGGCTATTCGCAGCACAGCGGGATGGTGATCGTCGCCGACGGGACTCCGGAAGCGGCTCGGCGGCTGGAGCGGGTGCTTTGGAACGACCCGGGCACGGGCGTGATGCGGCATGCCGACGCCGGGTATGAGGAAGCGATCGACTGCGCCCGGGAGCAGGGTCTGGACCTGCCGATGGTGGGATCGTGAACGCCCCCGTCATCCCGGCGAAAGCCGGGACCCCGGGGAGACCCGCTGAGCCTTTCCGACCCGAGGTCCCGGCGTTCGCCGGGATGACGAGATGAGGGTCACCCTCCGCCCCGGCTCCGTCACCCTCGCCGAGCTTCGCGCGATCTGGGCCGGGGCGCCTGTCCAGCTCGCTCCTGACGCCTGGTCCGCGGTCGACTCCGCGGCCGCCTGCGTCGGCCGGATCGTCGCGAGCGGTCGAACCGTCTACGGGATCAACACCGGCTTCGGACTGCTCGCCCAGACGCGGATCCCGAACGACCGGCTGGCCGAGCTTCAGCGCAATCTGGTGATGTCGCACAGCTGCGGCCTGGGCGAGGATTTCAGCCGCCCCGTCGTCCGGCTGGCCATGGCGACCAAGGCGATCGGCCTCGCCCGCGGCCATTCGGGGGTACGGCGCGAAGTGGTGGAGCGGCTGCTCGCCTTGCTGGAGGCGGACGCCCTCCCCTGCATCCCGAGCCAGGGGTCGGTCGGCGCCTCGGGCGACCTGGCGCCGCTCGGCCATCTCAGCGCGGCGATGCTGGGCGAGGGACGGATCGACCTCGAAGGGAAGATACTGCCGGCCGGAGAGGCGCTTCGAGCGCTCGGGCTGGAGCCGCTCGTGCTTGGGCCCAAGGAGGGGCTGGCGCTGATCAACGGCACCCAGATTTCCACCGCGGTGGCGCTCGACACCCTGTTCGCGGCGGAGCGGATATTCGCTACGGCGTTGATTTCCGGGGCTTTATCGCTCGATGCGCTGAAGGGCACCGACGCCGCCTTCGACCCTCGGATCCATGAGGCGCGCGGGCAGAAGGGACAGATAAGGGTCGCGGCGGCGCTCAAGCGGCTGATCGACGGAAGCGATATCCGCCATAGCCACGACGATTGCACCCGGGTCCAGGATCCCTACAGCTTCCGCTGCCAGCCGCAGGTGATGGGCGCGTGCCTGGACCTGTTGAGAAATGTGACGGAATCGCTTCGAATCGAAGCGAATGCGGTCACCGACAACCCCTTGCTGTTCCCCGACAGCGACGATTCCCTGTCGGGCGGCAATTTCCACGCCGAACCCGTCGCCTTCGCCGCCGACACGCTGACGATGGCGCTGTGCGAGATCGCCAGCATCTCCGAACGGCGCACCGCCGTCCTGGTCGACCCCAAGATGAGCGGGCTTCCGCCCTTCCTGGTCCAGGACAGCGGGGTCAATTCGGGCTTCATGATCGCCCAGGTCACCGCGGCGGCCCTGGTATCCGAGAACAAGAGCCTCGCCTGGCCGGCCAGCGTCGACACCGTTCCGACCTCGGGCAACCAGGAGGACCATGTCTCGATGGCGACCCATGCCGGAACCAAGGCTCGGCGGATCGCCGGCAATTGCGCGGGCGTGGTCGGGATCGAGCTTCTGGCGGCGGCGCAGGGCTGCGATTTCCACGCGCCGCTGAAGAGCTCGCCGGCGCTCGAGACGGCGCGGGCCGCGATCCGGCGCCACGTCGAGCATTATGAGTCCGACCGTTACCTGGCCGACGACCTGCGGTGGGCTCAGGACGCGGTGCTTGCGGGGGCCTTGTCGGGCGAGGTCGAGGCGGAGTTGTTCGAGCGGTGAGCAATGTCGTCATCCCAGCGAAGGCTGGGATCCCAGCGGGTGAGAGGCACCCGTGCTCTTCACCCCCCGGGGGCCCAGCCTTCGCTGGGGCGACGAGATGATCGATCTCGCCCAGGTCCCCGGGCCGATCGAGCTCGAAGGCGAGGTCTGCGTGATCGGCGCGGGCGCCGCCGGGATCAGCCTGACCCGTCGGCTGCTCGAGCTCGGCCATGGCGTCGTGCTCCTGGAGAGCGGCGGGCTCGATTACGAGCCGGCGACGGCGAAGCTCAACGCCGGCGAGAATGTGGGGGAGGATTATTACGACCTCGAGGACAGCCGGCTGCGCTTCTTCGGCGGCACCACGGCGATCTGGGGCGGGCGCTGCGCCGAGCTCGATCCGATCGACCTCGAGGCGCGCGATTACGTGCCGCATTCGGGCTGGCCGATCGGCCGGGACGAGCTCGAGGGCTGGTACGAAAAGGCCCGGCCCGCCTTCGGAGTGCCGGCCCGCCGGCCGGGGCCCGGCGATCTGCGCTCGGCGGGGGTGAAGCTTCCGAGCTTCGAGACGCTCGAAACGCCGCTGTGGACCTTCGACCGCCGCTTCAACCGATTCGCCTGGGAAAGCTGCGCCGATATCGAAGCCGATCCCGAATGCCGGATCGTCATCCATTCGACGGTGACTCGGATCGTCGAGGAGGGCCGCGGGATCGCTCGGGTCGAGGCGCGCTCGCTCGGCAGCGGGCGCGTGACGGTGAAGGCCAAGGCGTTCGTGCTCGCCGCCGGCGGGATCGAGAATCCGAGGCTGTTGCTCACATCCGGCCTCGGCAACCGCCGCGACCAGGTCGGCCGCTATTTCATGGAGCATCCCCACGCCCGCGGCGGGCGGATCGCCGGGGGGGCAGCCTGGCCGCTCTTGAAGGCGTTCGGACGGCGGCACCGGGTCGGCGGACAGGATCTGGCCGCACTGATCGCTCCGTCCGAGGCGCTTCAGCGGCGCGAGAACATCCTCAACACCTCGCTGACGATCGTCGCCCGCCAGCCGCAGGGCCGGCGCCAGTTCATCGGGATGAAGGCTTATTCCGGCCTCAAGCACAAGATGGCGCCGACCCGGCGGGGCCGGGCCTTGTGGATGGTGACCAAGAAGGCGGCGGGGTGGGCGCAGCGCCATGTCGATCCGGCGCGGCCCTGGCTGCTCCACAAGATCGGCAATCTCGAGCTGGCCCTGCTGGTACGCGGCGAGCAGGCGCCCAATCCGGCGAGCCGGGTGACCCTGGCGGGCGAGACCGATGCGACCGGGGTTCGCCGGGCGAAGCTGGACTGGCGCTTGTCGGAGCTGGACGTGAGGAGCGTCTCCGTTCTGGTCGAGGCGCTCGGTCGCGAGCTGCAGAGGCTCGGCCTCGGCCGGGTCGAGCCCGCCGACTGGCTCGGCTCGGGCGAATGGAAAACCGACCCGCTCATCTCCTCCCACCCGATCGGCGGCTATCACCATATGGGAACGACCCGGATGGGGCGCGATCCGGCGACCAGCGTCACCGATCCGGACGGCCGGGTGCACGATATCGGCAATCTCTGGGTGGCGGGCTCGTCGCTCTTCCCGACGGGGGGCTGGGCCAATCCGACGCTTACCATCGTCGCTCTGGCGCTGCGCAGCGCCGAGACGATCTCCCGGAAGCTCAAGTCGTGACCGCCGTGGCTCCGGTCGGCGCCAATCCGACTCGGCTCTGGGGGCTGACGGCGCAGGAGAGGCTTGGCCGAATCGCCCGGGCCCAGAAGCTTGAAATGCGCCCGGACGGGGAATTGCTGGTCAATCTCGGCTTCGCCTTCGATCCATCCTGGCTGAAGCTGGCCGCGGCCAGGCCAGGCCTGGTGGTGACCCGCGGCGGAGTGCCGGTGCTGGCGCATTCGGGGCCCGACGGGGCGGATATTCGCCGGGCGATGGAGCAAGGTCTTTCGCATGGCGCAGGCGCCGAGGTGCTCGCCTGGGAAGAGGCCGGCGACGTCGCCAACGACGAGCTCCGCAAGAAGGAGCGGCCGTTCATGGACCGGCTCGTTCCCGAAACTGTGCGCGGGCTGGAGCGGGCCAGCTATTTCGGCGCCTACAAGGGCGTGACCGACCTGCTCACCAAATATCTGTGGCCGGAATGGGCTTTGGTCCTGACCCGCTGGGCGGCGCGGATCGGGATGAGCCCGAACCAGGTGTCGCTGGTCGGAGCCGCTCTGTGCCTGCTCGCGACCTGGCTGTTCTACCAGGGGCATTACTGGCCCGGGCTCGCGGCGGGCCTCGCCTTCATGGTCCTCGACACGGTCGACGGCAAGCTCGCCCGCTGCACCATCACCTCGTCGAAGATCGGCGAGGTCATCGACCACGGCATCGACCTGGTCCATCCGCCTTTCTGGTGGTGGGCCTGGGGGGTTGGCCTCCACGCTTACGGGCGTCCGCTGAAGCCGGAGACTTTCTGGTGGACGCTCGCGATCATCGTCGGCGGCTATGTCGTCCAGCGCCTGGTCGAGGGCGCCTTCATCGCCCGCTTCAAGATGCACATCCACGTCTGGCGCCGCTTCGACAGCCGCTTCCGGCTGATCACGGCCCGGCGCAACCCCAACATGGTGATCCTCCTGGCGGCGCTGATCGCCGGCCGCCCGGACTGGGGGCTGGTGGCGGTGGCGGCGTGGACCTTGCTGTCGCTCGTCGTGCATCTCGTCCAGCTCGTGCAGGCGACGATGGCCCGGGCTGCGGGACGGCCGGTGGTGTCCTGGCTGGCTTGACCCGGCGATCGGCGTGGCGGGCACCGTCGGCGCTGTCGTTTCACCCAAAGCACCAAAGCACCAAAGGCGCTGCGGCAGCGAATGAGGTCGTAGCTGACCGTCGCCGCCCCTACTGAGCGACATTGTCGCTCCTACAGACTCGCAGCGACATCGAAAGGTGCGCATTCGCATGAACCGCCTCGGCTTCTTTGGTCCTTTGGTGCTTCGGGTGCATTAAATTGCGGCCTTCGGCCGCGGTGCGGGGACTATCGTTGCGATTGGAATTTCGAGGAGGATGGATTGCTTCGCCGCTTCGGGGCTCGCAAGGATGGGGGATGAACGAGACGATCCTGGGCTTCGGTTATCCCGCGACTCTGGTCGCCGAATATGATCATTGGGTGGTTCTGCTTCGGCCGGCGCAGCCGACGTTGGGGAGTCTCGTTCTGGCCGCCAAGGGCGAGGCGACGAGTTTCCCGGAATTGGCGCCCGAGGCGTTCGCCGAGTTGCGGACGATCGTGGCGGACATCGAAGGGGCGCTGGGCGCCGCCGTCCGTCACGAGAAGATCAATTATCTGATGCTGATGATGGTGGATCCCCACGTCCATTTCCACGTGATCCCCCGATACGAGGGCGAGCGCGAGGCCTGCGGGGTCAGCGTGAGCGATCCGGGCTGGCCCAAGGTGCCGGCGCTCGGCGAGGCGGCGGCGCTGGAGCCGGGACAGGTCGAGGCGCTGGTGGGGTATCTCAGGAGGTTCTGGTAATTCGTCATGCCGGACTTGATCCGGCATCCATGAGCACGGCCGGATGAATCTCGGTACCGTTCGTGTTCATGGATCCCGGCCTTCGCCGGGATGACGGTCAGGGACGGGATAGCCACCGCGCCGTCAGCGCCTTGGCGGCCTCGACGTCTTCGGGAAAGTCGACCTCCTGCCATTCCTCGCCCAGAATCGAGACGGTGCGGACGTCGGCGCCGGACCGGGCGAGGGCGTCGATGGCGCGCAGATACCATCGCCGGGTGCCGTCGGGCTGGCGCATCATCCGATCGACCTGGGCGGCGAACAGGCCGGGGCCCTCGCCGCGGAAGGCGAGGAGACCGATCGATTCGGCATTGTACCCGCCGGCCTCGAGCGCCTTGCCGATGCGCAGCAGACGGTCTCCGTCCCGGAGCACCTTCATGTCGTCCGAATCGTAGCTTTCCTTTTCGTCGACGGTGACGGCGATCGGGCCGGGGGCCGCTTCGAGGACGCGCTCGAGCAGTCGGGGCGAGATCAAGGTGTCGCCGTTGAGGAGCAAGGTGTCGCGGTCGAATTCGGAGCGGGCCATCCAGACCGAGCCGAGATTGTCGGCGACATGGTAGAAAGGATTGAACAAGGTGCGCACTCCGGAGCGGCGCGCCGTCACCTCGACGACCGTTTCCTCGGCGAAGCCGGTGACCACGACGATGTCGGATATTCCGGCGCCCTGGAGCGCGTCGAGCTGCCATTCGAGAAGGCTCCGGCCATTGAGCTCGATGAGGCATTTCGGCCTCTCCGCGGTCAATGGAAGGAGACGTGAACCCTTGCCGGCGCTGAGAATGATCGCTTTGCCGATGTTCATGAAAAAGGCCGCACCCCTCGAGGCCGCGGCCCAGCGCGCGGCACTTCCGACGGCCTGTTATGGCTTGACTTGGGCAAAGTTGGGGCGGGGCTTTTCCCTGCGCGGGCCGGGGCCGGAAATAGCTTTGACAGCGTGTCCGTTTGGGCGGACCTTCACTTTTGCTCCGCAGGGCTAGCGCGAGTCGCGCCGACGGCGCGTTTTTCACTCTGTCGAAGGGGATATCATCGTGGAAGAAGAAACGAACGGCAGCGGCGGCGCCGATGGGCCCACGGGCGGCGTGCTCGTCGGCGACAGGAGTGGCGGCGGCAAGGGGGTCCTGATCAGCGACGCACCTTTGTTCGACGAGGGCGTTCTGGTCAGCGACGGAGTATTGATCAGCGACCGAACCGGGGTTCTTATCAGCGACGCGCCCTTGGCGGGTGCGCCGGTGGTGCCCGACCTCTTCTTTTAGGACGTCGACGAGTAGAAGGTCGATCACCCCCACCCGTTCGCCCTGAGCCTGTCGAAGGGCTTTCCTTCCTTTACGAAAGGGAAAGTGAAGGGCTTCGACAGGCTCAGCCCGAACGGAGAAAGGGACGATTGGCCTTTCGGTACTTCAGGCTGCTGCAGCCTGAAGTACGCCGCCGGCGTGGCGAATCGGCAACGGCGGCGCGATTAACGGCTCGGGCGCGCGATTTCGATAGCCGGAACGGCCGCTAGCTGGGATTGCTCGCCTCATGGGGGATTGGACTGCGATCGTGCTGGCGGGGCGGCGCCCGGGGGAGAATGACTTCGCGGCAGCGCACGGCGTGGCGGCGAAGGCGCTGATCCGAGCGGGCGGCGAGCCGATGCTCGGCCGGGTGGCGCGGGTCCTGCTCGACTCGCCTTCGATCGGGCGGATCGTGATTCTCGCTCAGGAGGCGGAGGCTCTCCTGGCCGGCGAGCTCGAATGGATGGCGTCCGAACCGCGGATCGCGACGGCGCAGTCCGGAGACGGCATCTCGGCCAGCGTCGGCCGCCTGGCCGGGACCTCGGCGGCGCCTTATCCCGTCCTGGTCACCACCGCCGACCACGCCTTGCTTCAGCCCGAGATGGTCGAATATTTCATCGCCGGGGCGTCGGGGGTCGACGTCGCCTTCGCCATGGTCGAGCGCAAGACCGTCGAAAAGGCGCATCCGGACACGAAGCGGACCTGGCTCAAGACCGCGAACGGCCATTTCAGCGGCGCCAATCTGTTCGCTCTGCTGACTCCGGAATCGGCGCTGGGCACGAGCTTCTGGGCTCGGGCCGAAAAGGACCGCAAGCGTACCCTGAAATTGCTGACCTTCCTCGGGCTCGGCACATTTCTTCGCGCCGTCACCCGAACCATCTCGCTCGAAGCGGCCGCCGAGCGCGCCGGCCGCAAGGCGGGCTTTAGGCTCAGGGCGGTCCCGCTTCCTTTCGCCGAGGCGGCCATCGACGTCGACAAGCCGTCGGACCTCGATCTGGCCGAGCGGATACTCGCCGCCCGGGCGGCGCTACCAGCCGCCGCCGCCGCCGCCGCCGCCACCGCCGCCGGACGATCCTCCGCCCCCTGATCCGCCGCTCGAGCCGGGCGCGGTGGAGGCCGAGGAGATGCTGCTCGCCAGTGACGAGCCGACGCTGTCGGCGAAGTCCCCCGGGTCGCTCCACGGATTCGAGCTTCCCGAATACCAGCCCATGGACTGCGACTGGCCCGACGCCGCCGCCGCCGCGAGGATCGAGGTGAAGCGCGAGGCCCAGTCGTTCTCGACCTCCAAGGCGATCGCATAGGGGAGATAGCGCTCGAACAATTCGGGCGTCTTTTCGGGGGGGTGAAGAGTCTCGAGGCGCTCCTCCTCGGCGACCGAGAGATAGTGGCGGAAACCGGCGATCCGATCGAGGACGGCGCGCCCCTCGCGGGTCGGCGCGGCCATCCAGCTGAAGGCGGTGAGCACGATCGGAAGCGCCAGCAAAGGGAGCGCCAGCGGAATGAGGCGCCCCGCTTCGCCATAAGCGGCGATGCTTTCGATCGCCATTCCGACGGTGACGACGCCCGCGACGAACCCGACGATTCCAAGCAGCCAGGCAAGGATCCTGGCCGCCGTCGTCATCGTCCCGCCGGCGCCGCTCGGGCGGAGATGGAGGATCAGTGCGGCCGCCGGGAGGAGCAAGGCGGCGATGGCGACCAGCAGCGGGAAATATCCATAATCGTCCCAGGCCGACAGCAGGACGATCGCGGCCGGGACGGCGAGCGCCGCGACCATCAGCAGGAGACCGCGGACCGCCCAGTCGCGGTTGCGAACGAAGAGCCGGCCCTCGTAAACGCGCCTCAGCCCCGCCTCGAGCGCGTCCTTGGCCCCGCTGAAGGCGGCGTGGTTCTCCTGCTCCATCAGGAGCGAATCGCCGCCTGCGAAAAGCCGGGACAGCATCGAGGCTTCCGGCTCCGCCAGGATCGACCGGCCGGGGGCCTTGTCGATCCGGGTCTTGTCGCGCCGGAAGAAGCCGCCCTCCTCCTCGGTGAGCCGGATGTGGCCGCCGACCCCGAGCTCGACCAAAGCGGCGGCGAAGGCTCGGCTGTCGGCACCCATTCGGGTGATGTAACGCATGGCGGCCGCGGAGAGGCCGTCCGGCGGCGCGAAGATCGGCACCATCGTCCCCGCCTTCGGATCCCGGCCGGCGCGGCGCCAGGCATGGAAATAATAACCGAGCAGCCCGAGCAGGGCGAGGAATCCGGCGGCCGGTGGGCCTTTGTCCTGGAGCCAGAGGCGGGCGGCGGAGGGCGGCGGGGGCGCGGCCACCACGCCTTTCGGCCAGGCGACGGCGACGGTCAGCCCCTCCCCCGGACCGAGGGGCAGCGTCGTTCGAAAGACGATCTCGCCGGGAAGCTCGGACACCGTTTCCGCGTTGCGGTCCGTCGATCCCTGAGGGCCGGTATAGAAAGCGCGCCGGCCGAACGGGACCGGCTGGGGAAGCCGGATCCGGGCCTCGGCGACATCGATCGGGAACAGCCAGCCGGTGCCGGTGGCGTTCCAGTACAGCTCGTCGTAGCCGGCGAAGAAGCCGAGCTGGCGGGTGGTGCGGTAACGCAGGGCGTAGACATGCTCGCCCGATGGAATTTGGGTTTCGGAGCCGCCCATATAGACCCGGACGCCGTTGCCCAGGCGCTCGGTGTGCCAGGGTTCGTCGGCGCCGTCGCGCCGGACGCTCACCACCTCGAAGCCGACGCTCACCCGGGCGCCGGCCCTGTCGCGGTAGCGGGTCGGGAAGTCGCGATAGATGCCATGGTCGATCCGAAGGCCTTCCGAGCGGACACGGATTGTCTCGGTGACGTCGAGCGAGCCGTCGGCCTGGACCAGGACGTCGCTGAGATAGTGGAGGATCCGCTCGTCCGCCGACGCGGCTGCCGGCCAGAGGAAAGCGAGCGCCGCAAGCAGCAGCGGCAGCAGGAACCGGCGCATCAGCCGGCCCGGCCGAAGCTGACCTTGGGCGCCGTCTGGATGCTGGCGTCGCCATCCTCGTAGAAGGGCTCTTCGTGAAAGCCCATCGGACGCGCCAGGAGCACGTCGGGGAAGGACTGGACCGTCGTGTTGAGATCGCGGACCGTGGCATTGTAGTAGCGCCGGGCGCCCTGCAGCTGCTCCTCGATCTCCGCCAGCTCGTCCTGCAGCGCCCGGAAATTCTCGTCCGCCTTGAGATCGGGATAGGCTTCGGCGACCGCCATCAGCCGGCCGAGCATGGCGCCGAAGGCGTTGTCGGCGAACGCGGTGGCCTGGACGCTTCCGGCCTTGGTGGGATCCGTGCGGTGGGCGGTGACCTCGGTCAGCACCTCGCGCTCATGGGTGGCATAGCCTTCGACCGTGCTGACCAGGTTCGGCACCAGATCGGCCCGGCGGCGGAGCTGGACGGTGATCCCGCTGAACCCCTCCCTGGTCAGAGCGCGCAGGCGCACCAGCCGGTTGTAGACGATGACGGCGTAGAGAAGGGCCAGCGCGAGCAGGCCGAGCGCGATCCATAATCCCATGGCTAATCCCCCTTGCCGGCGGTTCTAGGGCAGGCGGCTCGGCGAGGCTAGCCGGCGCACCGGCGACCTGAAACGGACGGACACGGCCTTGTTCGATGCACTCCGACAGTGCGGAAGCGCGACGCCGAAGTGACGGCCTCCTGCCGGAGACTCCGGTCAAGTCGCGGAGGAAGGATTGGCCGCGGCCGGCGGCCGGCTGTCTTGCCGCGATGGGTCCGACATCGGATATAAACAAAAACGAGCATTCGTTGTTACAAATCCCATGGTTAAAGTCCCCAACGGGCGAGATAGTTCCTGAATCGGACCCAATTTAGCGTTCCCGGACAGTTGCTTATTCGACTGTCCCCAAATAGCCTGACCGGTGAGTCGGACGAATCTCGTCCAGACGCCTTCAGGGGGATGGGCAATATGTTTATTCGTGGGTCAAATACGCTTAGCCTGCGCGCTTTCGCTTTAGGTACGGCGGCTATTTCGGCGCTTTTGACGGCCGGAGCCGCTTCGGCGCAGTCCGGCTCGGACCCCGCCGATCCGCCCGAGCTGAAGCGTCGCGGACCGCCGGCGAACGCCCAGGGCCGCCCGTCGGTCGCGGACGCCACCAACCAGGTCCGGCTCGACCTCAACATCGAATATGTCGAAGGCCAAATCTACAACCCGTTCACCGGGCTGGAGGACAAGGTCAGGCTGCGCAGCTACACGCAGGACGGACTGCCGCTGCCGGCGCGCTTCGTGTCGCCGACGATCGTCGCCAAGCCCGGCGATACCGTCCGGGTCAAGCTCAACAACAGGCTGCCGGCGGTGACGATGCCGAGCTACGATGCCGGCTGCGCAAGCGCGGAGCACAACGTGCCGCATTGTTTCAACGGCACCAATCTTCATACCCACGGTCTCAACGTCAACCCGTCGGGCAACGGCGACAACGTGCTGCTGTCGATCAATCCCGGCGTCAATTTCGAATATGAATATGCGATCTCCCCCGAGCATGCGGCCGGCACCTTCTGGTACCATACGCACCGGCACGGCTCGACCGCGCTCCAGGTCTCGAGCGGAATGGCCGGTGCCCTCCTCATCAAGGGCGACAGGCTTCCGACCCCGACTACCAACGGCGATCTCGACACCCTTCTCAACGGAGTCCGGAACCTGAAGGAGCGGACGCTGATCTTCCAGCAGATCCAATATGGCTGCCTGGATTCGAACGACGATTACAAATTCCAGCTCAACTCGGCGGGCAACGCGGTCAAGCGTTGGTATTGCGACGCCGGCGACACCGGCGGAATCGAGACCTATCTGGACAAGAACGGGCTCGGCTTCGGCACCTTCTCCAGCTGGGGCCAGTCGGGCCGCTATACGACGATCAACGGCTACGTCCTTCCGACCTTCCAGATGAAGCAGAACCAGATCGAGCGCTGGCGCATGATCCACGGCGGCGTCCGCGACACGATTCGGGTCATCTTCGTCAGGGCCAATTCGCCGACCATCGATCCTCGAGCGGCCGGGCAGGACGAGGCGGCGTTCATCCAGGCGGCTTGCGGCAACCAGACCCAGTTCTTCAACGTGGTGGCGGCGGACGGAATCACCTTGAACAAGGCCCTGTCGACTCGCAACGTCACCATGCAGCCCGGCTATCGCTGGGACACCCTGATGTCGTTCCCGAACGTCGGCGAATATTGCATGCTCGACGTGACCAGCCAGTCGACCGAGAGCGTGGGCGGCGTGAGCGGCCCAACGCGCCTTCTGGGCTTCGTGAAGGTCGTGCCCGATGCGGCCCAGGCGGCCCGCGGGACCCCCACCCAGCAGCTGGTCGACTCCGCCAGCAGGGTGATGCCCGCCGACGTCCGCGCCGCGGTCATCGCGGATCTCAACAACGGCCTGACGCTCACCCGCTTCACGCCGCTCAAGACGATCCAGGCGAGCGAGCTTTCCGGCGGCCAGCAGCTCACGTTCGACATCCAGCAGCCCAACCCGGCGGTGCAGGCGACCTTCATGGTCGCGAACCAGCTGGTCGGGTCGGCCGGCTACAATCCCCAGCCCTACAACCCGGCCCGGCTCGATCGTAAGCTGACGCTCGGGACGGCCGAGGAGTGGAAGCTGACCTCGAACGGCACCGGCCATCCCTTCCACATCCACGTCAACCCGTTCGAGATCGTCTCGATCACCAACAACGCCAACCCGTCGGTGGACGTCAGCATCCCGGGCTCGTTCGACAACGGCGATCCGCAATATGTCGGACTGAAGGGCATGTGGAAGGACACGTTGTGGATCAAGCCGAACTATACGGTGACGATCCGCACCCGCTACGAGCGCTATATCGGCGATTTCGTGCTCCATTGCCACATCCTCGACCATGAGGACATGGGCATGATGCAGAACGTGGCCATCGTGCTCCCGGGCGGGACCTCCGCCAGCGTCAACGGCCCGCAGGCCGACGCCCACGGGGTCCACTAAGCGATCGCCAGGCCTGCTTGCCAGGTCCGGAACGACGAAGGGCCCCGCCGCAAGGCGGGGCCTTTTTCGTTGCGGGACTGGTCCGAGCGCGATCGCCGCAGGGAGCCGGCCGCCCTGAACGCCTTCCGGGCTCCAGCGCCTTCTTCCGTACAGGGGCCAAGCCCGGGGATGAGCGCCTGCCCGGGCTTTCTCCGGAGTCTGTTCTGCGGAGTCTGTTCTGCGGATAAGCCCTTGGCTCCGGCGGCGGCCGAGGGCACGGCGTCGAGACTGGCCCGCTCGACGTTGTGCCTTGGGGCTATGTCGGATCCCGAGGCTGCCGGCCGCGGCGGCGAAGCGCTCGAGGATGACGAGCTCGCCTGACCGACGACAGGCCCTCGCGGCCAGGCACCTCGGGCCCGAGCGGGCCCTGGACGGCGAAAGGCCCTGCCTTGCGGCGGGGCCTTTTGCGGATGGCGGAGGCTGTTTTCGAAGGTGCCCGGGCCGCTCGGCCGGACGCGATCCGAGCTTCACGGGCGCCGAAACCGACAAGGCCCCCGCCTTGGAGGGCGGGGGCCTTGTTGGTTGCGGGGGCAGGATTTGAACCTGCGACCTTCAGGTTATGAGCCTGACGAGCTACCGGGCTGCTCCACCCCGCGTCACCAGTAACGGGCGACCGCGAGGCAGCCCGGAAGCGTCTTTTGTTTCCCGCTTCGCTTTCGCGAGGCGGCGGCGGGCTGCTCCACCCCGCGCCAAAGTAGTTGAGCCGCCCGCAGCACGTCCAAGGACATGCCGCAGGCGGCTCAATTGTGAATGGGTTCTCTCAGGCACCCATCGAAGCAATGTTTCGATGGGACCCTTGACCGCTCGCCGCAAAGCCTGGCGACGACCTACTCTTCCATTGCTTAGGCAATAGTACCATCGGCGCAGTCAGGTTTCACGGCCGAGTTCGGGATGGGATCGGGTGGGTCACTGACGCTATGGCCACCAAGCTATGAGGCGAGCGGTAAAGGGTTCCCATCGAAGCGATGCCTCGATGGGTTCCCGTGAGAGATTCTAGAAATCGTGCACTGACCGTCTGGCTGAGATCCAACCGACAGCCAAAGCTGTCATTGATGGTGGAATTCTCAAGCGCGAATAGAGCAATTAGGACCGGTTAGCTCCATGGGTTACCCCACTTCCACATCCGGCCTATCAACGTCGTGGTCTTCGACGGCTCTATGATAACTTATCTTGAGGGAGGCTTCCCGCTTAGATGCTTTCAGCGGTTATCCCGTCCATACATAGCTACCCAGCTGCGCTCTTGGCAGAACGACTGGTGCACCAGAGGT
>Ga0190275_10000400_pt1 | contig 39317 bp, 38 predicted proteins | sample Popmic550T_FD_133745 | JGI IMG/M metagenome (GOLD analysis project Ga0190275, IMG submission 133745) | Populus adjacent soil microbial communities from riparian zone of Yellowstone River, Montana, USA - 550 T | ecosystem: Environmental > Terrestrial > Soil > Riparian zone > Trees stand | place... | reverse complement strand
TGCGAGGAGGCGGCCTGCCCCAATATCGGCGAGTGCTGGACCAAGAAGCACGCCACGGTGATGATTCTGGGTGATACCTGCACCCGGGCCTGCGCCTTCTGCAACGTCAAGACCGGAATGCCGCGCGCGGTCGATCCGCTCGAACCCGAGCATGTCGCCACCGCAGCCGCCGAGCTCGGCCTGACCCATATCGTGGTGACCTCGGTCGACCGCGACGATCTCCCCGACGGCGGCGCCAGCCAGTTCGTCAAGGTGATCGAGGCGCTGCGCCGCAACACGCCCTCGACCACGATCGAAATCCTCACGCCGGATTTCCGCAACAAATCGCAGGCCGCGGTCGAGCGGATCGTCGAGGCCCGGCCCGACGTCTACAATCACAATCTGGAGACGGTGCCGCGGCTCTATCCGACGATCCGGCCGGGCGCGCGCTATTATGCCTCGCTTCGCCTGCTGGAGAGCGTCAAGCGCCACGATCCCTCGATCTTCACCAAATCGGGGGTGATGGTCGGGCTTGGCGAGCAGCGGCTCGAAGTCCATCAGGTGATGGACGACATGCGCTCGGCCGATGTCGATTTCCTGACCATGGGCCAATATCTGCAGCCGACCCCGCGCCACGCGACGGTCGAGGAATTCGTCACCCCGCAGGCGTTCAGCGCTTATGCCGCGATCGCCCGGGCCAAGGGTTTCCTGCTCGTCGCCGCCAGCCCGCTGACCCGGTCGAGCTATCACGCCGGCGACGATTTCGAGAAGATGCGGGCCGCGCGCGAGGCAAAGCTTGCCAACCAACGATAAGGCCTCCGTTCGTCCCGAGCGAAGTCGAGGGGCGCTGGCACGGACTCATCACGTGCGCCCCTCGACTTCGCTCGGGACGAACGAACTCGGGGGTCTTTGAACGCGATGCCTCGCCACACCGAAACCCGGATCCTGCCCTACACGCCGGAGCAGCTTTTCGATCTCGTCGCCGATGTCGGGCGCTACCAGGAATTCCTGCCCTGGGTGGCCGCGACGCGGATCAGGGCGGACAGCCCGCACGAGATGATCGCCGACCTCGTGGTCGGCTTCAAGGCGCTGAAGGAGACCTTCACCTCGCGGGTGCGCAAGTCGCGTCCCGAGGCGATCGAGATCGACTATGTCGAGGGCCCGCTCAAATACCTGCGCAACAGCTGGAAATTCCGGGCCGCGCCGGGCGGCACCGAGGTCGATTTCTGCGTGGATTTCGCCTTCCGAAACCGCCTGTTCGAGGCGCTGGCCGGGCAGATGTTCGATCGCGCGCTGCGCCGGATGATCGGCGCCTTCGAGGAGCGCGCCGACGCGCTTTACGGGAGCAGCAGCTCGAGCGCGCAGAGCGCCGCCTGAAGCCTGATTCCGCCGCGGCCATTGTCCTCGAACTGCTGGGTGTCGGCGGTGATCTCCTTGGGATCGCCGCCGCGCACGGCCCGTGCGAACACCACCGTGCCCACCGGCTTGCGGGCCGAACCCCCGCCCGGGCCGGCGATCCCGGTCAGCGCCACCGCGACGTCGGCGCCGCTTTCCTTGAGCGCGCCCTGCGCCATCGCCCAGGCGACCGCGACCGAGACCGAGCCGAAGGTCTCGAGCACGTCCTGGCTGACATGGAGCAGCTTGAGCTTGGCTTCGTTCGAATAAGTGACGAAGCCGGCCTCGAACACGTCCGAGCTGCCGGCGATCTCGGTCAGCGCCGCCGCGACCAGCCCGCCGGTGCAGCTTTCCGCCAGCGCGATCCGGCGGCCCGCGGCGCGATTTGCCTCGATCACCCGCCCGGCGAGCGCGACCAGTTCGGCCGGCAAAAGGAACTCGCATTGCTCGCTCATGTGCCGGTCTCCATGCGGACGGTGGCGATGGCCTGCGCCGCGATTCCCTCGCGCCGCCCGGCGAAGCCCAGGCCCTCGGTGGTCGTCGCCTTGATGCTGACCTGCCCGATCCCGAGCGCCAGGATCTGTGCGATACGGGCCCGCATGGCGTCGCGATAGGGGCCGACTTTGGGCGCCTCGCAGATGATCGTGCAATCGACATGATCGACGATGCCGCCGCGCGTGCCGATCAAGGCGGCGGCGTGAAGCAGGAAGCGCTCCGAGGCCGCGCCGCGCCATTGCGGATCCGAAGGCGGGAAGTGCGCGCCGATATCGCCGAGCCCGGCCGCGCCGAGCAGGGCGTCGGTCAGCGCATGGAGGACGACGTCGGCATCGCTATGGCCGGCGAGGCCGCGCTCGTGCGGGATCGCGATCCCGCCGAGCATGATGGGTCCCTCGCCGGCGAAGGCATGGACGTCGAAGCCGAGGCCGGTCCGCGAAATCATCCGGCGCGCGACCATCTCTTCGGCCCGTCGCCAATCCTGCGGGGTCGTGAGCTTGTCGAGCTCCGGGGCGCCCGCCACCATCGCGACATCGAGACCGGCCGCGCGGGCGACCGCGGAATCATCGCTGGGGTAGGGGCCTTGCCAATCGTCATAGGCCGCCTTGATCGAGCCGAGCCGGAACGCCTGCGGTGTTTGAAGCCGCACCGCGCCTTCGCGATCGATCGTCTCGCCGAGCACAAGGGTCCCTCGGGCCAGCGTGTCGTGCACGGGCAGGACGGGCACCGCGCCCGGGTGATCCTCGAGCGCGTCGAGAAGGCGGTCGATGACTTCGGCGGGACAGAAGGGCCTCGCCGCATCGTGAATGAGGACGGTCGCGCCATCGATTGCGTCAAGGCCGTTGCGCACCGACTCGCCGCGCGTTGCGCCGCCGATGAGCGGGCGGACGTCGCCATAACCATCGCCGATGCTGCGGACGGCGTCGTCGACGCAGCCCTCGGCCACGACAACGCATACCTCATCGATCCTGGGATGGTGGGCGAAGGCAGCGACCGCGCGGCGCAGAACCGGCACGCCGCCCAGCGACTGAAACTGCTTCGGGAGCGCGCCGCCCATCCGGCTGCCGCTCCCCGCCGCGACCACCAATGCCACATTGCGTCCCATCCGCGCGGGCCTAGCTGAGGGCAAACTTGCCCGCCAGCGCATTCGGCCCTATTTCCGCGCCTCCCATGTCCCGCTTGAAGCCCATCCAGATCGGCCCGGTCCGAATCGAGACGCCGGTCATCCTGGCGCCGATGACGGGCGTCACCGACATGCCCTTCCGGCGGATCGTGAAGCGCTACGGCGCCGGGCTGACCGTGACCGAGATGATCGCGAGCCAGGCCGCGATCCGCGAGACCCGCCAGTCGCTGCAGAAGATGGTCTGGGACCCGAGCGAGGAGCCGGTCTCGATGCAGCTCGCCGGCTGTTCCCCCCGCGAGATGGCGGAAGCCGCCCGGCTCAACGAGGAGCGCGGCGCGGCGATCATCGACATCAATATGGGCTGCCCGGTGAAGAAGGTGGTGAACGGCGATGCCGGCTCGGCGCTGATGCGCGACCTGAAGCTCGCCGCCTCGATCATCGACGCCACCGTGAAGGCGGTCAGCGTTCCGGTGACGCTGAAGATGCGGATGGGCTGGGATCACAACAGCCTGAATGCGCCGGAGCTTGCCCGCATCGCCGAGGATCTGGGGATCCGGATGATCACCGTCCACGGCCGCACCCGCTGCCAGATGTACCGCGATCACGCCGACTGGCGCTTCATCCGCCAGGTGAAGGAGGCGGTCTCGCTCCCGGTCATCGCCAATGGCGACATCAACACGCTCGACGATGTCGATGCGGCGCTCGACCAGTCGGGCGCGGACGGGGTGATGATCGGCCGTGGCGCTTATGGCCGGCCCTGGCTGCTCAAGCAGGCGATGCACTGGCTGAAGACCGGCGAGCGGCTGCCCGATCCGAGCCTCGACGAGCAATATGCGGTGATCGTCGAACAATATGACGCCATGTTGTCGCTTTACGGGACCCAGGTCGGCGCCAATTGCGCGCGCAAGCATATCGGCTGGTACACGAAGGGGCTCCACGGCTCGGCCGAATTCCGCAATGCCTTCAACCAGGAAGCGGACCCCGAGAAGGCGAAGGCGATGCTGCGCGAATTCTATGCGCCGTGGCTGAAGAAGGCGGCAGCCTGAGGGCAAAGCGCGGCCCGTCCCCATTCACTGTGTTCTTTGCGCCACATTGTTGTGCTAGAGCCGCACCGTGAACGCCGAAACAGCGATCCCTGTCGAATTCTCCAGGCCCCGCTGGCGCCGGCGCCTCTCCGTCATCGCCCGGCGCAAGGGGCTGATTCCCTTCCTGGAGATTTTGGCGGTTCTCGCGCTGATCGCCTCCATTGCCTATGGCTATGTCACGATCGCGCGAACCGGAGACACCGACGCGTTGATCACTCCGGCCAGCGTGGCGACTTTGCTCGTCGCCGGGCTGGTCCCGGCCATGACCTTGATGGTGCTGCTCGCGCGGCGGCTGGCGCTGCGCCGTGCGGCGCGGACCGGGATCGGGCTGCGCAGCCGGCTGCCGGTCAGGCTGGTCGCCATTTTCTCCGTCATCGCCAGCGTGCCCACGCTGCTCGTGGTGATCTTCGCGTCTTTGCTCTTCCAGTTCGGCATGGAATTCTGGTTTTCCGACCGGGCACGCGACATGCTCGAAAACGCCGCCAGCATCGCGCGTGAGAATTACGATCGCGAAGAAGAGCGGGTGAATCTCGAAACGGTGACGATGAGCGGCGATATCGCCGCGGCGCTGCAACAGGCGCCGATCGAGGATCCGCAATTCGCCGAGTTTCTCGCTCAACAGCTCTATGTCCGCAACCTCTCGGAGGCGGTGGTTCTGACGGTCGGAGCGGACGGCGCGATCCGCGCGCAGGCCCTGGTCAATCCGTACGACCGGGATCTCGAACGGGTGGTCACGCCGGCGATGGTGGCGGCGGTTCAGGAGCGCGGATCGAGCATCGCGGTGCCGACCAGCGATCGCATCGCGGCGCTGACCGCCATGCCCAACAGCCGCGACACCTACATCTATGCCGCGCGCGTCTTCGAGCCGGAGCTGGTCAGCCAACTGCAGCGCGGCGCCGCGATCCGGGCCGATTATCAGACGCTGACCAAGCGCTCCCGCACGCTGCAGCTAAGGTTCAACGCGGCGCTGCTCGCGCTTTCGCTGCTGATCGTGGGGGTCGCAATCTGGATCGCGCTCAGAATGGCCGACCGCATGGTCCGCCCGGTCGGCGAGCTGGTCAGCGCGGCCAGGCGGATCACGGCCGGGGACCTGTCCGTGCGGGTCCCCTCGGGCCCGGTCAAGGACGAGATCGCGACGCTCGGCACCGCCTTCAACCGGATGACCGGCCGGCTGGAACAGCAGACCGGCGCCCTCGTCGCGGCCAATGCGCAGCTCGACAGCCGCCGCGCCTTTACCGAGGCGGTGCTTTCGGGCGTGACCGCAGGTGTGATCTCGGTCGACGACGATCATGTCGTGCGGCTGATCAACAAGTCGGCCGAGGCCTTGCTGCGCACCGGCGGAACGAGCCCGGTCGGGCAGAAGCTCGCCGATCTCGCGCCGGAGCTGGACGGGCAGTTGAGCGCCCACGCGCGCGAGGACGTCGTCCAGTTCACGTCCTCGGGCGAGCCGCGCACGCTGGCGGTGAAGACGGTCGCGGTCGAGGGCGGCCATGTCCTGACCTTCGACGATATCACCGAGCAATTGCTCGATCAGCGCCGCGCCGCCTGGTCCGACGTCGCCCGCCGGATCGCGCATGAGATCAAGAACCCGCTGACCCCGATCCAGCTCGCCGCCGAGCGGCTGCAGCGCCGCTACGGCAAGGAGATCGGCTCGGATCCGGGGACCTTCGAGAAGCTGACCGGGACGATCGTGCGGCAGGTGGGCGATCTGCGGCGGATGGTCGACGAATTCTCCTCCTTCGCGCGGATGCCCAAGCCCGCCTTCGCCACCGAGGCGGTCGCCGAGATCGCCCGCCAGGCGCTGTTCCTGCACGAAGTCGCCCATCCGGAGATCGACTTCGCCCTCGAAGCGCCCGAGGAGTCGCCCATCCTGGTCTGCGACCGCCGCCTGCTCGGCCAGGCGCTGACCAACGTCGTCAAGAACGGCGTCGAGGCGATCCAGCAAAAGCACGAAGAGGGCAAAGGCGGGGGCGGCGAGGAGCCGGACCGGGTCGTGATCGCGCTGCGCGAGGAGGGGCCCAAGCTGATCATCGAGATCAGCGACACCGGCATCGGCCTGCCGAGCGAGCGGGCGCGGATGACCGAACCCTATATGACGACCCGGGCCAAGGGGACGGGCCTGGGGCTCGCCATCGTCAAGAAGATCGTCGAGGAGCATTTCGGCCAGATCGAGTTCGAGGATGTGCCCGCGGGCGGCTCGCTGGTCCGGATGATCTTCGATTCGCACACGCTCGCGCAATTGGGGGACGGCGTGAGATATTCTGAAGATCATAAGGTAAGTGGTTGATTATCATGGCACTCGATATTCTCATAGTCGACGACGAACTGGACATCAGGGAGCTGGTGGCCGGCGTTCTGGAGGACGAGGGCTTTGAGACCCGCACCGCCGGCAGCAGCACCGAAGCGCTCGAGGCGCTCGACGCGCGGCGGCCCTCGCTGATCCTGCTCGACGTCTGGCTGCAGGGCTCGAAGCTCGACGGCCTGCAATTGCTCGAGGAGGTCAAGCGGCGCGACGCGACCATTCCGGTGCTGATGATCTCGGGGCACGGCAATCTCGACACTGCGGTGGCCGCGATCCGGCAGGGCGCGGTCGACTTCATCGAAAAGCCGTTCGAGGCCGGCCATCTCGTCCATCTCGTCGCCCGCGCGACCGAGACCGAGCGGCTGCGCCGCGAGAACGAGGCGCTGCGCCAGCAAATGGGCGCCGAGATGGAGCTGACCGGGAGCAGCGCCGGGATCAACAACGTCCGCGCGACGCTCAAGCGGGTTGCGGCCACCGGCAGCCGGGTGCTGATCTCGGGACCGGCCGGCGTCGGCAAGGAGGTCGCGGCGCGCCTGCTGCACAATTGGAGCCCGCGCGAGAAGGGGCCGTTCATCGTCGTCACCGCGGCGCGGATGACCTCGGAGCGGGTCGAAGAGGAACTGTTCGGCGCGGAGGAGGGGGGCGAACTGGTCCGCGCCGGCCTGCTCGAACAGGCCCATGGCGGCACCCTCTTCCTCGACGAAATCGCCGACATGCCGATGTCGACCCAGGGCAAGATTCTGCGCGTGCTGACCGATCAGAGCTTCACCCGGGTGGGCGGGCAACGGACGGTGAAGGTCGACATGCGGGTGGTTTCATCGACCGCCCGCAATTTGCCCGACGAAATCGTGGCCGGGCGCTTCCGGGAGGATCTCTATTACCGGCTGAACGTCGTCCCCGTGCATCTGCCGGCGCTCGCCGAGCGGCGCGAGGACATTCCCGAGATCGTCACCCATTTTTCCGCGCGCTACGCCGCCGATCAGCGCGTACCGACCCCCGCCATCTCCAACGACGCGCTGGCGGCGCTGCAGGCCTATGACTGGCCGGGGAACGTGCGTCAGCTGAGGAACGTCATCGAGCGCACGATTATCCTCGCGCCCGGCGAGCGGATCGGTTGCATCGAGGTGGACATGCTGCCGCCGGAGATCCTGAACGATCAGGCGCAGCTGACTCCCAATGAGGCGGTCAAGGCGATCATGGGCACGCCGCTCAGGGAAGCGCGCGAAACCTTCGAGCGCGAATATCTGCGCGTCCAGATCCGCCGCTTCTCGGGCAATATCTCGCGCACCGCCAATTTCATCGGCATGGAGCGCTCCGCTTTGCACCGCAAGCTCAAGGCCCTCGGCCTCGCCGACACCCGCGGCGGCGGCGGGGAGGGGGGCGAGTAGAATTCTCCCGTCAGGGTCGCCGGATTGGCGCATCGCCTTGACGCGTGATATTGCGGCGGCGCGGTCCAACCGCCAGGATGACCAGGAAAGAGAGCGCAATGCCCGACAAGGTCAACAATCTGCAGGACATGTTCCTGAACAGCCTCAGACGCTCGAAGACCCCCGTCACCATGTTTCTGGTGAAGGGCGTCAAGCTGCAGGGGATCATCACCTGGTTCGACAATTTCTCGGTGCTGTTGCGCCGCGACGGCCAGGCGCAGCTTATCTACAAGCATGCGATCTCGACGATCATGCCGGGCCAGGCGATCGATCTTGCCGAGCTTCAGGAGGCGTTCGCCGCGCAGCTCGAGAAGAAGAAGCCGAGCCTTTTGCAGGAGGTGTTCCTGACCGCGGTCCAGCGCTCCGAAGAGCCGGTGACGATGTTCCTGGTCAACGGGGTCATGCTGCAGGGCGAGATCGCGGCCTTCGACCTGTTTTGCATGCTGCTCGCGCGCGACGGCCTGTGCCAGCTCGTCTACAAGCACGCCATCTCCACCGTGCAACCCGAAAATCCGGTCAATTTCCAGGAAGCCCAGGCCGAGGAGTGAGCGGCTGAGCGTCTTCAACCGGGATTCGGACGATGAGTTCGCCCGCGGCGCGCGTGCCGTGGTGGCGCTGCCGGAGCTTGGCCAGTCCCGGCGCGATGCCGCCGCGCGGCTCGACGAGGCGGCGGGCCTCGCCGGCGCGATCGGCGTCGAGGTCCAGGACAAGCTTCATTTCCGGATCCGCAAGCCGCGCCCCGCGACTTTGTTCGGCAAGGGCCAGGTCGAGCAGATCGCCGATGCGCTCCGCCAGGCCGAGGCCGAGCTGCTGATCGTCGACGCGGCGATCACGCCGGTTCAGCAGAAGAATCTGGAGACCGAGACCAAGGCCAAGGTGATCGACCGCACCGGCCTCATCCTCGAAATCTTCGGCGAGCGCGCGGCTACCGCGGAAGGGCGGCTGCAGGTCGAACTCGCCCATCTCGATTATCAGGCCGGGCGGCTGGTCCGCTCCTGGACCCACCTCGAGCGCCAGCGCGGCGGCTTCGGCTTCCTCGGCGGCCCTGGCGAGACCCAGATCGAGGCGGATCGGCGGATGATCCGCGACCGGATGGCGAAGCTGCGCCGCGAGCTCGATCAGGTCGCGCGCACCCGCACCCTGCACCGCTCGCGTCGGCAGCGGGCGCCCTGGCCGCTGGTCGCGCTGGTCGGCTATACCAATGCCGGCAAATCGACCCTGTTCAACCGACTGACTCGCGCCGACGTGCTCGCCGAGGATCTGCTCTTCGCCACGCTCGACCCGACGATGCGCGAAATCTCGCTGCCGGGCTTCGACAAGGCGATCCTCTCCGACACGGTCGGCTTCATCTCGGACCTGCCGACGCAGCTTGTGGCCGCCTTCCGGGCGACGCTGGAGGAGGTGGTGGCGGCCGATCTGATCGTCCATATCCGCGACATTTCCCACCCCGACAGCGATGCCCAGGCGCAGGATGTGGACGATGTGCTGAAGGAGATCGGCGCCGGCGATGCGGTGCGGATCGAGGCCTGGAACAAGATCGATGCGCTCGGCGAGGCCGAGGCGGCCAGCCTGCGCGCGGAGGCTGCACGTCGCGAGGACGTCGCGGTGATTTCGGCGCTGACCGGCGACGGCATGGACGGGTGGCTCGAGCTGGTTTCGGAGCGGCTGCGCAAGGACAGCACGGTGCGCGAGATCACGCTCTCGGCCGCCGACGGCGAGCTGAGCGCCTGGCTCCACGCCAATGGCGAAGTGATGAGCCACGACCATGAAGGCCTTGAAACCCGCTTCGTCGTGCGCCTCTCCGACACGGATTGGGCCCGCTTCCAGGCCTGGCGGCGGGAGCGGGGCTAGACCCTCCTCGTCATTCCCGCGAAAGCGGGAATCCCGCTTCTTACCCCTTCTTTCTCCGCGAACTCCGCGTCTCCGCGTGAAAAAAAATGGGGTTCGCGCGGAGGCGCGGAGGCGCGGAGAAGAACAAGCTGGATTCCCGCTTTCGCGGGAATGACGAAATTAGACCAGCTTTTTCGCCTGCTGCCAGAGCGCTTCTAGTTCGTCGATATTCATATTATTCAATGGCTTATCGGCGATTTCTTCTACCTTGCGGAAGCGGGATTCGAAGCGCGCCGTGGCCTCGCGCAGGGCGGTTTCGGGTTCGACGTTGAGGTGGCGGGCATAGTTGACCACGGAGAAGAGCAGGTCGCCGAGCTCGGCCGCGCGCGCTTCGTCGCTGTCCGCGCGTTCGATTTCGCCGAGCTCTTCCTCGATCTTCGCCTTTGGGCCCTCCACATCGGGCCAATCGAAGCCGGTCCGCGCCGCGCGGCGCTGGATCTTGTCGGCGCGCTTCAGGGCGGGGAGGGCGAGTGCGACCCCGGCGAGCGCGCTGCCGTCGCTGGCGCCTTGCCGCTCGGCCGCCTTCAACGCCTCCCAGCCGGGGCTGTGCGCCGCATCGCCGAAGATGTGCGGGTGGCGGCGCACCATCTTGTCGCAGATCGACGCCATGACGTCATCGAGCGTGAAGGCGCCGCGCTCTTGCGCAATCCGCGCATGATAGACGACCTGGAGCTGGAGATCGCCGAGTTCGTCCTTGAGCGCGGCCATATCCTCGCGGCGGATCGCGTCGGCGACCTCATAGGCTTCCTCGATCGTGTAGGGCGCGATCGTTTCGAAGCTCTGCTCGCGATCCCATTCGCAGCCGGTGTCAGGGTCGCGCAGCCGGGCCATGATTTCGGCCAGTTTCGCCAGAGAGGGGGGCTGATCAGAGGCCATCGCTAAGTCCGATAATATACATTATGTAAAATACGCTAAGGTCGGGGTCGTCAGGATCGGAGGATCAGCGTGCGCCCTTCCACGCTCCAGCTGCGCAGGCTGGACAGGAAGTTCATCCCGATCACATTGGTTTCCCCGAAGCCGTCGGAAATGTGGACGGCGACGTCCTGCCGCTCGATCCCGCCCACTTTGATCGACCCGGCCCGGCCGCGCTGCACGGTGACGAGGCCGTTGGCGGTCTGCACGATCGCGCCCGGACCGGCGCTGGCCTCGATCCCGGCGCGCGTGGCGGTCGTCCGCGAAATGCTGGTCGTGGTCGCGCCGCTGTCGACCAGGAAGCGCGCCGGCTGGCCGTTCAGCTCCGCATCGACCCAGAAATGCCCGTCAGACGCCTGACGGATGCGAATCTCGCCACCCGAAACCTCCTGCACGGTGCCGCCGCGGACCTCGACCATCAGCCGGCTGCCGAGCGCGAGAAATTCGTCCTTCAGCGTGAAGATGACGAAGGCCGCGCCGAAGATCAGCACCCAGCCGACGAACATCTTGAGCCCCTGCGCGATCGGGATCCGCCGCACCATGAAGGCGCTGACCACCAAGACCAGGCAGCCCATAAGATAAATGAAATGAATGGCTTGATCGCCGTCGTTCACAGTTCGATCTCCATCCCGTCAAAGCCCGGCTCGACGCCGTCGGGCAGCTCCGCGGCCAGCGTATTATAGTCCATGCTGTTGTCCATATGGGTCAGGACGGCGCGTTTTGGAGCCAGCCGGCGGATCCAGTCCAGCGTCATGTCGAGGTGCGGATGGCTGGGATGCGGCCGGCGCCTGAGCGCGTCCACCACCCACAGATCGAGCCCGTCGAACAAAGCGGCCATGTCGTCGGTCAACGTATCGAGATCGGTGGAATAGCCGATCGCCACCCCGCCCGCGTCGAAGCGCAGCCCCGCGCTGGTGATTTCGCCATGCGGCTGATCGACCGAGCGCACCGAAACGCCGGCCAGGTTGATATGCGCGGGCAGGAGATGGGCGGTGACGACCGGCGGGTAATTGCCCTTCCCTTCGAAGGCATAGCCGAAGCGCCGTTTGAGCAGGTCGAGCGTCTGCTGCCGCGCATAGCCCGCCACCGGCCGCCGCCGCGAAAAATAGAGCTGCCGCAGATCGTCGATGCCGTGGCAATGATCGGCATGATCGTGGGTCCACAGCACCGCCTCGACGTCGCTGACCTCGGCGTCGAGCAATTGCGCGCGCAGATCGGGGCCGGTGTCGACGAGCAGCCGGGTCTGCTCGTAGCTGACCAGGATCGAAGCCCTGAGCCGCCGGTTCCTGGGCTCGTCGCGGTCGCACAGGCCCCAATCGTTGCCGACCCGCGGCACGCCCGACGAGGTGCCGCAGCCCAGGATACGCAGCTTCACGACGCCGCCTTGGCGAACAAGGTGTAGAAATTGGCCGTGGTCGCGGCGGCGAGCGTCTCAAGCGACTCGCCGCGCAATTCGGCGAGGAAGCGCGCGGTATCCGCCACATAGGCCGGCTCGCAGGGCCGCCCGCGATGCGGCACCGGGGCCAAGAAGGGCGAGTCGGTCTCGATCAGCAGGCGATCGAGCGGGATCGACTTCGCCGCGTCCTGCAATTCGCGGGCATTCTTGAAGGTGACGATGCCGGAGATCGAGACGTAGAGCCCGAGCGCCAGCACTTTGTCGGCGAAGGCCTTGCTTGCGGTGAAGCAGTGGATCAGCGCCGGATAGGCCCCCTTCCCCATCTCCTCGGCCAGGATGTCGTAAGTGTCGTCCTCCGCGTCGCGGGTGTGGACGATCAGCGGCAGCCCAGTCTCGCGCGCCGCGGCGATGTGGCTTCGGAAGCTGTCGCGCTGGCGGGCGCGGTCGCTATGGTCGTAATAATAATCGAGCCCGCTTTCGCCGATGGCGATCACTTTGGGGTGCTTCGCCTTTTCGACCAGAGTGCCGGTTTCGACGTCCGGATGGATGTGGGCCTCGTGTGGATGGATGCCGACCGACGCCATGACGTCATCCTCGCGCTCGGCGGTCGCGATCACCGCGTCCCATTCGGAGGCGCGGGTCGAGATGTTGAGCATCTTCGAGACGCCGGCGGCGCGGGCCCGGCCGAGCACGGCGGCCTGGTCCTCGACCAGCCCCTTATAATTCAGATGGCAGTGGCTATCGACGAACATGCTCGCGCCTGTAGCGGCTCAGCTGTGGCGCGTCATCCCGATTGGCCGATCGTGTTGGCCGATCAATAGTTGGACCGCTGGAAACGGCGGCATTCGGGCGTGCCCCGCCCGGATCCGTCGCAAAAGGCGGCCATGACCTCGCTATTCTCCTTGCGGACCCGTGGACCGCGCGGCTGGCGGGGCTCCGGGCGGCGCTCGGTCTTCTGGGCCGGCCGATCGGGCTGGTCCATCGCCGTCTCCGTTCCCGGCGCGCGCAGGCGGATGCTCGGGGCGGCGAGATAACCGGTCGCGCCGGAGGCGGTGCGCACCCGCCACCAGTCGCCGTCCTGCTGATAGGTGGTGAAAACCTCGCCGGGCTCGATCCGCGCCACGGTGATGCCGATCGGCGAGGCCGAGCTGCGCAGCATGGTGGCGGTCGAGCCGGCAAGCACCGCCTGGCGGTCGAAGGTCTCATTGGCCGGCGGGGGCGCCACGCCCTCCGGCGGGGTCAGCGGCGGAACCGCCGATGGCGTCTCGGCAACCTCCGCGGGTGCGGTGGCGTTGGTCTCCGCTGCCGGCGCGGGCGCCTGATTGCGAAGCATGAACCAGGCCGCGGCCCCAATGAGCGCGAGCAAGACGATCACGACGATCGCGATCACGACGCCGCTCGGCCCCCGCGACGGCCGCACCGCGGAGAGGGACTCGACGGGCGGAGGAGGCGGCGGCGGCGGTGCTGGTGCTGCTGGTGGTGGTGGAGGCGCCGGGATCGGATCCGGCGTCGGCTCGGGCGGCAGCGGCTCGGGCGTAGCCGCCGCGATTGGGGCCACCGGCTCGGGGATCGGCTCCGGCTCGGGTACGGGCGGCGCTCCGGCGAGGTCCGCGAGCGCTGCCTTGATCCCGGTCCAGCCGGGGTGGGTGTCGTCGCCGAGCCAGGTCGAGATGGAGTGGGCGGGAACCGAGTCGAAGGGCGCGGGCGCGGGCTCGCCGTCGGCGGTCGCCTGAATGAGCTTGCGGGTGCCGCGCGCGATCGCTGCTTCGGCACGGACCCATTCGGATTCCGCCGCGACGGCGGACCAGATCACGACGACCGCTTTGGCCTCCAGAATGTGGGCGGTGGCCGCATCGTTGCTTGCCGCCTCGCTGCCCGCCTCGGGCCGCCAGACGCTGTAGCCGTCGCGTTCGAGCCGTTCGGCGAGCTGGCGCGCACTTGCGGCGTTGGCCGCGGCGTAAGAGATGACCACGTCGGACATGCATGCTCCCCCTTTGGCCGGGCAGCCTAAGCGGGAAGCCGCCGCGAGGGAAGAGCGCGCGAAACGAGCCGAATTGACTCTCCGGGCGCAAGAGGGCAGCCTTTTTTTCAGTGCAACTGCGGACGGGGGGAAGCAGGCATGACCAACCGCATCATCAACCGCGATGGCCTGTCGCTGTCGCGCCGAGGGTTCACCCGGGGCGCGCTGGCCTCGGTCGGGCTGGTGCTCGGCGGCGACGCGCTGGCGCAATCGGCGCTGGTGCCCACGCCGGAATCGCCCATGGGGCCCTTCTATCCGGTCAACCGGCTCGCCGATCACGATGCCGATCTGACCCGGATCATGGGCCGCGACGGCCGCGCGCTCGGCACCGTGATCGAGCTCACCGGCCGGGTGCTCGATACCCGCGGCCATCCGGTGGCGGGCGCGCAGATCGAGATGTGGCAGTGCAATGCCGCCGGCCGCTATGCCCATGAAAACGACATCAGCACGGCGCCGCTCGATCCCAATTTCCAGGGCTTCGCCTTGCTCCGCGCCGATGCCTCGGGCGCCTGGCGGATCACGACCGTGAAGCCTTCCGGCTACGATTCGCCGATCGGGCACCGGCCGCCCCACCTCCATTTCGACATTCAGGGACGGCGCGACCGCCGCGTCGCGCAAATGTACTTCCCCGAGGACGAGGCCGCGAACGCGGTCGATCAGCTCTATCGCGCGCTCGGCGAGCAGGGACCCGGCTCGGTCGCTGCGCGCGATGCGGGCGACGCGACCAGATATAGCTGGGACATCATCCTCGCCGACGCCTAAGTCTCGGCGGGCATATCCAGGCGCGGGAAGATCGGGCTGGGCGCGGCGAGCGTGAACCCCGACACGGCGAGCCGGGCGTAGCGGCCCTCATCGGCGAGCGCGGCATAATCGCGCTCTTCGGCCGGTATGCCCATCGTATCGAGCAGTCTGGCGGCCGACGCCGGGATCACCGGCTGGATGGCGATGGCGAGATCGGCGATCGCTTCGTAAAGCGTCGCCAGCACCGCATTCATCCGCTCCGGATCGGTCTTGCGAAGCGCCCAAGGCGCCTCGGCGTCGATATATTGGTTGCAGGCGAACACGGCCTTCAACCAGGCCTCGATCCCTTGCGAAAGCGCCAGCGCCTCAAAGGCTTGCGGCAGTTCATTGCGCGCGGCTTCGCGGACCGTCGCCAACAGCGCCGCGTCCGCCGCGGCCCCCTTCCCGCCCGATGGCAACACGCCCTCGCAATTGCGGGCAATGAACGAGAGCGTGCGCTGGGCGAGATTGCCGAAGCTGTTGGCGAGATCGGCATTGACCCGGTTGACGATCGCCTCGCTCGTATAGCCGCCGTCCTGGCCGAAAGTGACCTCGCGGAGCAGGAAATAGCGCAGCGGATCGACCCCGAAGACGCGGATCAGATCGGCCGGATCGACGACGTTGCCGAGCGATTTCGACATTTTCTCGCCGCGGTGGAGGAGGAAGCCGTGACCGAACACCTGGCGGGGCAGCGGCAGCCCGGCGGACATCAGGAAGGCCGGCCAGTAGACCGCGTGGAAGCGCACGACATCCTTGCCGATGATGTGCAGATCGGCTGGCCAGAATTTGCGGTAAGTCTCTGTATCGTCGGGATAACCGACGCCCGTTAGGTAATTGGTCAGGGCGTCCAGCCAGACGTACATGACATGATCGTCGCTGTCCGGGACCTTCACCCCCCAATCGAAGCTGCTGCGCGAGATCGACAGGTCGGTGAGCCCGCCCTCGACGAAGCGCAGCACTTCGTTGCGCCGGCTTTCGGGCCGAATGAAGTCGGGATCGGCCGCATAATGCGCGAGCAGCCGGTCCTGATAGGCGGAGAGGCGGAAGAACCAGCTCTCCTCGACCGTCCACTCCACCAGCGTGCCCTGCGGCGAGAGCTTTTCGCCGCTGTCGGCGGTGACCAATTCCTCCTCGCCATAATAGGCTTCGTCGCGAACCGAATACCAACCCTCGTAACGGCCGAGATAGATGTCGCCCTGGTCGGCCATCGCCCGCCAGATCGCCCGGCTGGCCTCGTGATGGTCGGGCTCGGTGGTCCGGATGAAGCGATCGTAGGAAATATTCAGATCGTCGTCCATTTGCTTGAACGTCAACGACATCTTCTCAGAAAATTCGGCTGGTGGCACATCCTGCTCGCGCGCGGCCTGCGCCATTTTCAGACCGTGTTCGTCGGTGCCGGTGAGGAAGAAGACCTCGCGGCCCTTCAGCCGCTGGAAGCGGGCGATGGCGTCGGTCGCGATCGCCTCATAGGCATGGCCGATATGCGGCCGCCCGTTCGGGTAGCTGATCGCGGTGGTGATGTAGAAAGGGTCGGGCATCGCCCTGCGCCTAGCCGGGTTGGCCCGCGCGATAAAGCCTAAGCCGCGTCTTGCCGTGCGGCCGGGCCCAGTTCGGCGAGCATGCCAGCCAGCTCGAAGACGGTCGCATTCGGATCGAGCGACAGGCGTTGCGCGCTGGAGGCCAGCGCCGACGCCCGCTCCCACAAAGCGAGCGCGCGGGCCAGCCTTTGCCCCCGCAAACCCCGCGCTTGCGCCGCGATCCGCGACGGCGCCCGGGCGAGGAAGGCCTCGTAGCGCGGCTGGGCGGATTTCAGGGCGAGGCTTTGGGCCAGCGCCGAGCGCCTGGCGTTGACCGGATCGCCCTGGCGGACCAGCGCGTCGATCGCGGCGTCGAGCCCGGCAACGTCCAGCCCGCGCCACGCCACCGCCCGCCCCGGCGCGCCCTCCCCCACCGCTGCAAGCGCGGCGAGCTCGTCCTCGTCGGCGTCGGGCAGAGCGGCGCGCAAGGCCGACGTCATGACGTCATCGGCCAGCGGCGCGAAGCGCAGCACCCGGCAGCGCGAGCGGATCGTCGGCAAGAGCCGCTCGGGGGCGTGGCTGACGAGCAGGAAGAGGCTGTGCGGCGGCGGCTCCTCGAGATTCTTGAGCAGCGCATTGGCGCCCCCCGGCTCGAGGTCGTCCACCGCATCGATCACCACCGCCCGGCGGGGCGAGAGCGAGGCGGTGGTCGAGAACAGCCGCTGCAGGCTGCGCACCTGATCGACCGTGATCGAGCGCGCAAGCTCGGTGCCGCCGTCTTTGGCGAGCCGTTCCAGCCGCATCAGATCGGGATGGCTGCCGGCCGCGGCGAGGCGCGCGGCCTGGTGATGATCCGGGATGTCGAGACCGGGTGAGTCCACCTCCCCGGCCAGCATGCGCAGCGCGGCCTTGTCCGCGAACAGCGCCTTGCCCACCCCGCGCGGGCCGGCGAGCAGCCAAGCATGATGGCAGCGTCCGCCATCGATCGCCGCGCGAAACGCCGCGATTGCCGCTTCGTGACCGAAGAGCGGGCTCATGGCAGCAGATCCGCGAGCGCGTCGAGCAGGCGGGCGGAGACCGCCGCCGGAGTGCCGCCCGCATCGACCACCCGGTAGCGGTCCGGCTCCTCGGCGGCGAGCCGATCGAAGGCGTCGGCGACGGCGCGGTGATAGGCGGCGTCGCGTCCGCCGATCAGGTCCGCGCCTTGCGTGTCGCGCGCGCCGGCGCGGCGGGCCGCCTCATCCTCGTCGAGGCGCAGCAACAGGGTGCGGTCCGGCAGGAAGCCGTGGCTGCCGACCTCGTGGAGGGCGCGCACCGGCTCGAAGCCCAGGCCCCCCGCACCACCCTGATAGGCGATCGAACTGTCGACGAAGCGGTCGCAGATCACCCAGCGGCCGGCCTCCAGCGCTGGCCGAATGGTGCGCGCGACGTGATCCGCCCGGGCGGCGGCGAACAGCAAGGCCTCGGCCTCGGGCGTCCAACGTTGTTCGTGCAGCAACAGGCCCCTTATCGCCTCGGCGCCCGGGCTTCCGCCGGGCTCGCGCGTCTCAACCGCATCGAGCCCACGCCCGCGCAGCGCTTCGGCCAGAGCGCGCACCTGGGTGGACTTGCCGACCCCCTCCCCGCCCTCCAGCGTGATGAAGCGGCCGGCCACTCCCTCAGGCCAGGCCGACGAGGCTCTTGAGGCCGTACCACATGCGGCCGAAGAAGCCGGGCTGGCCGACCGCGCTCTCGGCGACGAGCGGTACCGTCGCCGGCGGCATCCCGTCGGTCTCGACGATCAGGTCGGCGATATGCTGGCCCTGTTCGATCGGCGCACGGACCGGGCCCTGATAGACGATGCGGGCGCGCAGATTGCGGCCCATGCCCTGCGGGTAGGTCACCGCGATGTTCTGCGGCGCGACCAGACCGACGCTGGAGACGCCGGCCAATTGCACCTGCGCGTCGCCGATCCGCTGCCCGCGCCGGACCAAGGGGCGCGATTGCCAGGCGTTGAAGCCCCATTCCATGAAGCGCACCGATTCCTCGCCGCGCCGCGCGAAGCCGCCCGGATCGGCGATCCCGGCGATCACCATCACGATCCGGCGGCCATTGCGCTCGGCCGAGCCGGTGAAGCCGTAGCCGGCCTCTTCGGTATGGCCGGTCTTGAGCCCGTCGGCGCCGGCGACCCGGCCGACGATCGGGTTGCGGTTGGGTTGGGTGATCGGCTGATTCGTGCCGAGCGTCGTCCCCCAGGTCAGCGAGCGCACCGGATAGAATTCGCGGTAGAGCCGGGGATGGTCGCGGATCGTCGCGACCGCGAGCGAGGCGAGATCGTGGGCGGTGGTATAGGTCACGCCATTGTCGGGCCAGCCGACCGGATTGCCCCAATGCGAATTGGCGAGGCCGAGAGCCTGCGACTGGCGGTTCATCAAGGCGACGAAGGCCTGCTCGGAGCCGGAAATGCACTCGGCGAGGACGACCGCGGCGTCGTTCCCCGAAGCGATGACGATGCCGCGCAGAAGATTGCGGACGCTGACCTGTTCGTTGGCGCGAAGGAACATGGTGGAGCCCGCCGCGTCGCCATGCCAGCGCTGCCAGGTCTCCGGGCGGACCGTGCACATCTTGTCCGGGCTGAGCTCGCCCCGGTCGATCAGGTCGAAGGCGACGTGGGTGGTCATCATCTTCGCCATCGAGGCCGGCGGGATGCGACGCTCGGCATCCTTGGCGAAGAGCACCGCGCCGGAGGACAGATCGACCATGTAGGCGACCGTCGCCGGGGTGTCGAAGATCGGCGCCGCGGCCGCTGCCGGCACGGAAGCGATCACCAATGATGAAAGCAGATACAGGGGTTTACGAGTCATTTCTTCAGGCAATTCCTAAGAGTCACCGCGCGATCGAATCGGCGAGCAGGGCCACGGTCAGCGCGTAGAAGTTCGAGCAATTATAGTCGAGGATCACGCGGTAATTCTGGGTGGTGAGATAGGCGGTGTTGCCCGGCCCGTCCGGCTCGATCAAGGTGGCGAGGGTGTCGTCGGGCAGGCTCGAGCTCACCCCCCGGCGCCGCCATTCAGACGCGGTCAGCCAGCGGCTGTGGCGGGCGAAGACCGCCGGGCAGCGTTGCGCGCGCATCTGGCTGGCGACCGCATCGCGATCGAAGCCCGCGGGAACGCGCACCGCTTCGCCCCAGCGCAGGCCGGGCCGCCAGCCGGCGTTGCGCAGATAATTGCCGATCGAGGCCAGGGCATCGATGTGACTGCGCCAGATGTCGGCGCGGCCGTCGCCGTCGCCGTCGACCGCCAGGCGGATATAGACCGACGGCAGGAATTGCGGATGACCGGCGGCGCCGGCCCAGCTGCCCTTGAGCTGCTCGCGCGAGAAGCCGCGCTCGACCATCCGCAAGGTGGCGATGAACTCGCCGGTGAAGAGCTCGCGCCGGCGGCCGTCATAAGAGAGGCTGGCGAGGCTGTTGAGCAGATCGAAATCGCCCATGATCGAGCCGTAGCTGGTTTCCTTGCCCCAGATCGCGATCATGAATTGCGGCGGCACGCCGTAGCGGCGGCCGATCTCGTTCAGCCGGCCGAGATTTTCGGCATAACGCGCCCGGCCCCGGCTGATCAGCGCCGAGGTCAGGTGACGGGCGCGATAGGGCGCGAACGGCGGATTGGCGCTGGTCCCCGGCGTGCCGCCCGGCTGGCCGCGGTCGAGCTGGACGGTGCGCGACGAGAATTCCAGCGTCGGGAAGACCCGGTCGAGCGTCTCGCGGCGGATCCCGGCCCGCTCGGCATCGGCGCGCAGCCGCGGCAGATAGGCCTGGAAGCCGGCTTCGCTGAGCCCGCTCGCCTGGGCGAACGCCGCGGGACCGACCGGCAAGGCGGCGTTGGTCTCAGCAACGAGGCTCGCGACCGCAACCCAAATGAAAGCCAGCATGATATACTCCCGCTCGGCGCCATTATGACACGCGCCGAGGCCAAGGTGAATCCCTGCCCGCCGCTTGGCTTGCACGCAAGGGCGCAGCGACGCTATTCGACGAAGCGCAGCGGATGGGTGGCCGAGTGGTTTAAGGCAGCGGTCTTGAAAACCGCCGTGGGTGCAAGCTCACCGTGGGTTCGAATCCCACCCCATCCGCCATTTTGTTCAGGAGGTCGATCGCCACCGCGCACGGGCGCGCGATCTTCCCTCTTTGCCCCGCCTCCGCTAGTCGCGCTCTGACAGGAGATATTCGACCATGGCCGACCCAAGACCCCTGCCCTTCGACTGGGCGGACCCGTTCGCGCTCGAGGCGCAGCTTTCCGATGAGGAGCGGATGGTCCGCGACACGGCGGAGGGCTTCGCGCAGGAGAAATTGCAGCCGCGGGTGACGAGCGCCTACATGGAGGAGCGCTTCGACCGCGAGATCATGAACGAGCTTGGCGAGCTCGGCCTGATCGGCGCGACGATCGCGCCCGAATATGGCGGCGCCGGGCTCAATTATGTCAGCTACGGCCTGATCGCCCGGGCGGTTGAGCGGGTCGACAGCGGCTATCGCTCGGCCATGTCGGTGCAATCCTCGCTCGTCATGCATCCGATCAACGCCTTCGGGAGCGAGGAGCAGAAGCGCAAATATCTCCCGAAGCTCGCGACCGGCGAGTGGGTCGGCTGCTTCGGCCTGACCGAGCCCGACGCCGGCTCCGACCCGGGTTCGATGCGCACCCGCGCGAAGAAGGTGGACGGCGGCTACCTCCTGTCCGGCGCGAAGATGTGGATCACCAATTCGCCGATCGCCGACGTCTTCGTGGTCTGGGCCAAGTCCGACGAGCATGAGGGCCGGATCAAGGGCTTCGTCCTCGAAAAGGGGATGAAGGGGCTGAGCGCGCCCAAGATCGGCGAGAAATTGTCGCTTCGCGCCTCGATCACCGGCGAGATCGTGATGGACGAGGTCGAGGTTCCGGAGGAGAATCTGCTGCCCAACGTCTCCGGGCTGGCGGGGCCGTTCGGCTGCCTCAACCGCGCCCGCTACGGCATCGCCTGGGGCACGATGGGCGCGGCCGAAGCCTGCTTCCACGCCGCCCGCTCCTATACGCTGGAGCGCAAGCAGTTCGGCCGCCCGCTCGCCGCGACCCAGCTCGTCCAGTTGAAGCTCGCCAATATGGTCACCGAGATCACGCTCGGGCTGCAGGCGGCGCTGCGCGTCGGCCGGCGGCTCGACGAGGGCGAACTGATCCCCGAGACGATCAGCCTGATCAAGCGCAACAATTGCGGCAAGGCGCTGGAGATCGCCAGACAAGCGCGCGACATGCACGGCGGCAACGGGATCAGCGCCGAATTCCAGGTCATGCGCCACGCCGCGAATCTGGAAACGGTCAATACCTATGAAGGGACGCACGACGTGCACGCGCTGATCCTCGGGCGTGCGATCACGGGGATTCCGGCGTTTTGATCGCTCCATCGTCATGCCAGCGAAAGCTGGCATCCAAGCGGCTTTTGGGGGCTCCAAGACCGCTTGGACCCCAGCCTTCGCTGGGGTGACGGATAGTGGACAAGCCCCTTGCCGGGCTGAAGGTCGTCGAGCTGGCGCGGATTCTTGCCGGTCCCTGGTGCGGCCAATTGCTGGCCGACCTCGGCGCCGAGGTGATCAAGGTCGAGCGGCCGGGCACGGGCGACGATACCCGCGCCTGGGGCCCGCCCTTCGCGGCGGACGGCAGCGCGGCCTATTTCCACGCCTGCAACCGCGGCAAAAGATCGGTGGCGATCGATCTGGAGAGCGCGGACGGCCAGGCGCAGGTGCGTGAGCTGGTCCGCGACGCCGACATCCTGATCGAGAATTTCAAGGTCGGCGGGCTCGCCAAATATGGACTGGACCACGCGTCCCTCGCCGCGCTCAACCCGCGGCTCATTTATTGCTCGATCACCGGCTTCGGCCAGGACGGGCCTTATGCGCACCGCGCCGGCTACGACTTCGTCATTCAGGCGATGGGCGGGATCATGGCGCTGACCGGAGAGCCGGACGGGCCGCCGCAGCGGGTCGGCGTCGCCTTCGCCGACATCTTCACCGGCGTCTATGCCTCGACCGCGATCCTCGCCGCGCTTCGCTGCCGCGAGGCGACGGGCCTGGGCTGTCATATCGATATGGCATTGCTCGACGTTCAGGTCGGCGTGCTCGCCAACCAGGCGATGAACTATCTGATCGGCGGCGAGGCCCCGCCCCGGATCGGCAACGCCCACCCCAATATCGTGCCCTATCGTGCCTTCCCCACGCTGGACGGCGAGATCATCGTCGCGGTCGGCAATGACGGCCAGTTCGCCCGCTTGCTCGCCCTGCTCGGCCTGCCCGAGGAGGAGCGGTTCGCGACCAACGCGAAGCGTGTGCGCCATCGCGCCGAGCTCGACGCGCTGCTCGGCGAGAGGATCGCGCAAAGGCACCGGGACGCGCTGCTCGCCGCCCTCGAAGCCGCCGGCATTCCCGCCGGCCCGGTCAACGATCTGGCCACGGTCTTCGCCGATCCGCAGGTGATCGCGCGCGGGATGCGGATCGATCCGGGCGGAGTGCCGGGCCTCGCCTCTCCGGTGGTCATCGACGGCAGGAGGCAGGTTGCCGACTCGCCCAGCCCGGGGCTTTCCGGCGGCGCGAAGCCTGTGCGATAAACGTCGCGCGTTCAACCACTTGCGCTTGATCGATGAAGGTCCTAATGCGCTGCGTCCGGGGGCGAGTTTCGCGTGGTTGAGGTATTTTTTCCAATGAAGTTTCAAGTCGTTATGCTGTCGGGCCTGCTGATCGCGGCACCGGCCCTCGCCCAGGACGGGCCTGCTGCCTCCAGGGATCGGGGTGTCGACAGCACGCCCAGCGAGACCCGTCGCGGCGCCGGGGCCACTGAAGACGGCGACCGGCGGATCTGTCGGGTCGTCGCGGACTCGTCGACCTCGCGCATGGCGCCCCGCCGGATCTGCCGGACCGAGGAGCAGTGGCGCGCAGCCTCGCGCGACGACGACTCCTTCTAATCAGCTTTTGCGTCTGAACAGGAGTATGGGCTCGCCGCGATAGCTGGCGGGCCCATCCTTCATGAAGCCCTGCGCTTCGGCGAGGCGGATCGATGTGCGATTGTCCGGATCGATGATCGCGACGATCTGCGGCGGCGCCAGCGCCTCGTCGATCCATGCGAGCGCCGCGGCAACGCCTTCGCTCGCATAGCCCTGTCCGCCGACGTCCGAGGCGAAGACCCAGCCCATCTCCGGAAGCCCCGCGATCGAGGGCGTCATCTCGCGCTTGAAATCGGCGAAGCCGAGTTCGCCGATCAGCCGCCCGTCGCTCTTGCGCTCGACCGACCAATAGCCGTAGCCGAGCCAGGCCCACAAAGCCGGACCGATCAGCAGCTTGCGCCACGTCTCCTCGCGCGACAGCGCCTTGCCGCCAAGATAGCGCACGGTCTGGGCGTCCGAGAGCATCGCCGCCTTGGCGTCGAAATCCGCGGCCGCGACCGGGCGGAGGCGAAGCCGCGCGGTCTCCAACGAAGGAGCCGCGCGGAGCGCCACTTATTTCTTGCCGAGGGTGAGGCCGCCGAAGCGCTTGTTGAAGCGCGCGACCTGGCCGCCCGTGTCGAGCAGCTTCTGGTTGCCGCCGGTCCAGGCCGGATGCGCGGTCGGATCGATGTCGAGCTGCAGGGTGTCGCCTTCCTTGCCCCAGGTCGAGCGCGTCTCGAACGTGGAACCGTCGGTCATCTGCACCGTGATCCGGTGGTAATCGGGATGGGTATCGGCCTTCATGATATTGCGCTTCCGTCTTGGCGGTTGGTTCCGACCAACCTCGTGGAAAAATGAAGCCGCGCCTTACCCGCGAGAGGCAGGATTGACAAGTCATGCTGCGGCGCAATATCGACCGTCGCAGCGAAGGTGCCGCCCGTCAGACGGCGGTGAAAATGGGAAGCCGGTGTGAATCCGGTGCTGTGCCCGCAACTGTGAGCGGAGAGCGCCTCCCCAAGAAGAGGGGATCAGTGCAACGACCCGTGAGCCAGGAGACCTGCCTTCGCCGTCGTCCGCGCCCGGCCGGGACCAGCCTGCGGTGCGTGGCGCCACGCGGGCAGTCGGTCCGCGCGGTTCCTCCGAGACGACATGTGAACGTGTCGTTTCAGGAGGATAGCATGGGTCTCTCACTTGTATTTTCAGCTTTCGCCGCGCAGGCCGGCGGGCAGACTATCGTCGTCACCGCCTCGCGTACGCCGGTCGAGGCCGGCGACATCGCCGTGTCCAGTACCGTTCTGGACGAAGCCGCGCTCGACGATCTGGCTTTGCCGGCGGTGGCCGATCTGCTGCGCCTCTCCCCCGGCGTCAGCGTCGCCTCGACCGGCCCGCGCGGCACCCAGACCCAGGTCCGGATCCGCGGCGCCGAAGCGGGCCATACGTTGGTCTTCCTCGACGGCATCCGCTTCAACGATCCCGCCGCGGGCAATGAAGCGCGCTTCGAACTGCTCACCGCCGACGCGCTCTCGCGGCTGGAAATCGTGCGCGGCCCGCAATCGGCGCTCTGGGGCAGCGAAGCGCTGGGCGGCGTGATCGCCGCCGAAACCGCCGCTCCGTTCCGCGCGCGAGGCTTCGAAGGGCTCGCAGATTATGGCAGCCGCGACAGCGCCCGGCTCTACGGCCGCTTTGCGGTCCGGGCCGGTGACCTCGGAGCGGTCGCCTCGGCGGGCTGGCAGCGCAGCGACGGCGTGGATTCCTTCGGGAGCGGCGGCGAGCGCGACGGCTTCGACAATGTCGCGGCGAGCCTGAAGCTCGAGGCGCGCGCTTCGGATGCTATCAGGCTCGGCCTCGTCGGCCATTATGTCGACGCCGACAGCCACTTCGACGGCTTCGACCCCCTCACCTTCCTGCGCGCGGACACGCTCGACCGGAGCGAGAACCGGATCGCGGCGGTGCGCGGCTGGATCGAGGGCGCTTGGGACGCTTGGACCTTATCCGCCGACGCGTCCTATCTCGACAGCGCCAACCGCAACTTCCTTTCCACCGCGCCGGTGAACAGCACCTTCGGCGATCGGTTGACCCTGGGCGCGCAGCTTTCGCGGCAAATCGGGGGCCACCAATTGATCCTTGCCGCCGAACATCAGGCCGAGGACTTTCGCGCCCGCGACAGTCAATATTTCGGCGCCACCGATCAAGACCGGGGCCGCCACCTCAACGCGCTGGTCGGCGAATGGCGCGCGGAATGGAGCCCCCTTATCGCCACCGACATCGCGCTTCGGCACGACAGCTTCAGCGCCTTCGACGACGCCACCACCTTCCGCGCCGCGCTGCTGGTTCGCCCGGCCCGCGGCCTCAGCCTCCACGCCGCTTATGGCGAGGGCATCGCCCAGCCGACCTTCTACGATCTGTACGGCTTCTTCCCCGGCTCCTTCGCCGGCAATCCCGCCCTTGTCCCCGAGCATTCGCGCGGCTGGGAGACGGGCATCGCCTGGCGCGACGAGCGTTTCGAGTTCGGCGCGACCTGGTTCGCCGCCCGGCTGAAGGACGAGATCGTCGACGTCTTCGATCCCGCCACCTTCCTCTCAAGCACCGAAAACGCGACCGGCACGAGCCGGCGCGAGGGGGTCGAGTTCAGCGCCGCCTGGCGCCCCGCGACCTGGCTGAACCTTGCCGCCAATTACACCTGGCTCGACGCCGACGAGCAGCGCGTCGCCTCGGCCTTGCCGGTCCGCGAGGTCCGCCGTCCGCGGCATAGCGCCAATCTCATCGCGCATGGCGAGGCGGGGCGGTTCCGCTGGGGCGCGAGCCTTGCTTATGTCGGCCGTCGGCGCGACACCGATTTCGATGTGTTTCCGGCGGCGGTCGTCGTTCTCGACGATTATGCGCTCGCCTCGGCCAATCTCGCTTTTCGCGTCCTGCCGCGGCTCGAGCTGTTCGGGCGCGCCGAAAATGCCTTCGCTGCCGATTATCAGGACGTGGTCGGCTACAACACGGTCGGAAGAAGTCTCCATGCTGGCCTTCGCGTTACGTTCGGCGCTTAGCCTCGCGCTCGGCGTCGCCGGTGGGGACGGCGCGCCGCGGCGGGTCGCTTCGCTCAACCTGTGCACCGATGAGCTGGTGCTTATGCTCGCCGCTCCCGAGCGGATCGTCTCGGTCACCCATCTCGCCCGGCAGGAGGCCGAGACCCCGCTCTGGCGCCAGGCGCGGCGTTACGCGCGCAACGACGGCAGCCTGATGTCGGTGGCGGCGATGCGCCCCGATCTGGTCGTCACCATGGGCGGCGGCGGCGCCGACCGCCTGCGCCTTGCCGAGCGGCTCGACATCGCCACCGTCGATCTGCCTTTCGTGCAGAGCATCGCCGATCTGGAGACGAGCATCGCCCGGCTGGCCGAGGCGCTTGGGCGGCGCGAGGCCGGCGCGGCCCTGCTCCGCCGGATCGCGGCGCTCAGGGCCAGCCGCCCGCATGGCCCCGGCCGGGACGCGATCTGGCTGGGCGGCGGCGGGCGCACCGTGCCCGCCGCCGGCATCGAGGCCGAATGGATGGCGCTGGCCGGGCTTCGGCAGCGGCCAATTCAGGGCGACCGGGTTTCGCTGGAGACCCTGCTCGTCCGGCCGCCCGCTGTGCTGCTGCGCAGCGATTATCGGCAGGGCCAATATTCGAACCAGCAGCGCTGGCTCTCCCATCCGGCGGCGCGGGGGCTGCGCGCCGGCCGGACGCTCGCCACCGACGGACGCCGCTGGACCTGCATGGGGCCCTTGCTGATCGACGAGATCGCGCGGCTGCGCGCGCTGGCGACCGCTGCATGAGCGCCCGGACCGCCCTGCTGCTCCTGCTCGCTTTGGCCGGCGCGCTGGCGCTGGCGATCCTGCTGCCGCTGGCACCGCTCCGGGCTCTCTTCGCCGAGGACAGCGACCTGGCCAGATTGCTGCTCGTCGAGCTGCGCCTCCCCCGTGCCGCGCTCGCCTTGGTCTACGGCGCGACGCTGGGGGCCTGCGGGGCGGCGATCCAGGCCTTGTTCGCCAATCCCCTTGCCTCTCCGGACCTCACCGGCACGACCAGCGGCGCCGCCTTCGGCGCGGTGGTGACCGCCTATCTGCTCGGCTTTTCCGCGCCGCTGGCCTTGTCGATCGGCGCGGTGGCGGGCGCGCTGGGGGCGCTTCTGCTCCTGCTCGCTCTGGCGGGTCCAAAGGCCGAGACGGCGACCCTGCTGCTCGCCGGCCTGGCGATCAGCGCGCTCGCCGGGGCGCTGACCACGCTGGCGCTGGCGCTGGCGCCCTCTCCCTTCGCCTTTTACGATGCCTATGACTGGTTGATGGGCTCGTTGATCGACCGCAGCCTCGAGCAGGCTGCGTTCGCGGGCGTTCCCGCTCTGGTGACGTTCGCCTTGCTGCTCCGGCTCGCGCCCGCGCTCGATCGGCTGGCGCTCGGCGAGGAGGTCGCGCAGTCGCTCGGCGACAATGTCGCGCGGCTGAGGCTGCAGGTGATCTGCCTGACCGCCTTGGGAGTCGGCGCCTGCGTCGCGATCTGCGGGGCGATCGGCTTCATCGGGCTGGTCGCGCCGATCTTCGCCCGCCGCCTGACGCGCGGCCACCCGGGCCGGGCGATCGTGGCCGCGGCAATGATCGGCGCGTTGCTGCTGATCGCCGCCGATCTGATCACCCGGCTCGCCCCGCTCGGGCGGACATTGCCGATCGGCGTGGTCACCGCTTTGATCGGCGCGCCCTTCTTCCTGTGGCTGGTCGCCCATATGCGCTGGAGGCTCGGCTCATGATGCTCGACGCTTCGGGCCTGTCGCTGCCGGGCCGGCTCTACGACGCCGCGCTCCGCATCATCGCCGGCGAGCTCGTCTGTTTGATCGGGCCGAACGGCAGCGGCAAGACCAGCCTGCTCCACGCGCTCGCCGGGATCGGCGGCGTTCCCGGCACGATGAATCTCGAGGGCGTCGATCCGCGGCGCCTCGGCCCGGCCCAACGCCCCGCCTTGCTGACCTATTTGCCCGCGACCCGCGACATTCCCTGGCCGCTCACCGCCCGCGATCTGATCGCGCTCGGCGGGGGCGACGCCGCGTTCGAGACGCTGGAGCTGGCACCCCTGCTCGATCGCCGGATCGACACCCTCTCCACCGGCGAACGCAGCCGCGTGCTGATCGCCCGGGCGCTGGCGCCGCGGCCGAAATTGCTGCTGCTCGACGAGCCGACCGCGAACCTGGATCCGCTCTGGCAGATCCGGCTGATGGAGCTGGTGCGGGCGCAAGTCGCGCAAGGTCCTCGCGGGGCGCTGGTCGCGATCCACGATCTCGATCTGGCCGAGCGCTATGCGGACCGGGTGATCGTGATGGACAAAGGGCGGATCGCAGCCGAGGGAATGGACCGGGTCGCGGAGATCTTCGGGGTGGAGCGCGTCGACGGCCGCTGGGAAGCAGTCAGGACGCGGGCGGATCCGCGATCATCGCCGTGAAGTCCGCCTGCGCGGCGAGCTTGTCGCCGACATAGGCCTTGCCCGCGAATTTGCAGACCGAGGCGCGTTTCTGCACGAATGCGACCTCGAGACGGAGCAGCACGCCGGGCTCGACCGGCGTACGGAACTTGGCGCCGTCGATCGCCATGAAATAGACGAGCTTGCCCGAGCCGGCGAGGCCGAGCGACTCCACCGCGAGCACGCCGGCCGCCTGGGCGAGCGCCTCGACGATCAGCACGCCCGGCATGATCGGGCGGTCCGGGAAATGGCCGGCGAAGAAGGGTTCGTTGATCGTCACCGCCTTGGTGGCGACGATCCGCTCGTCCTTCACCAGCTCCTCGACGCGATCGACGAGGAGCATGGGAAAGCGGTGCGGCAGCGCCGCCATCACTCGTCTCACATCGAGGACGGGCATGGCGGCGCTGGACGCTTCAGCCACTAGCGGCCCTGCGGACGCGGACGGTTCGGCTGCGGAGCCGGCTGCTGCGCCGCGGGCTGCGCGGGCGGCGGCGGCGCGACGGTCTGGAAGGCGGCCGCATTCTGGTTCATCAGCGCGAGCACCGCGGCCGTGACGTCGATCGCGGGATTGATGGCGAGCGTCGATGCCTGGTCGAGCGCGAGATTGGCGCCGCGCTCGCGGGTGACCTGCTGAATCAACGGGTTCATCCGCTCGATGATCTGGTTGACCAGATGCTGCTGGTTGCGGCGAATGGTCTGCTGCGCGACGGTGAGCTCGCGGTCGGCCGCCTGGCTGTTGGTCTGGAAGGTCTGGATGCGCTGCTGGAGCGCCGCGTCGGGCTGGCCGCCCTGCGGCAGCGCGCTGATCGCGGCCTGGATCGCCGCGCCCTCGGCGCGCAGCGGCGTCGCAAGCTGGGTTTCGCGGGCCTGATAGGCCTGGGCCTGGGCGTTGAGTTGGTTGGACGCGACGACGCACTGGGTGCAGGTGCTGGCGATGCGATCACGATCCACGACGACGACGACGGCCGGCGGAATCTGCTGGGCCTGGGCGGCGACCGGCATGGCGATGGCGAGCGCGGCGAGCGCCGAGCTGATGAGATATCTGTTCATTAGAATGCAGTCCCTACGTTGAACGTGAAAAGCTTGGTATCATCCCCCGGCTGTGTGAGCAGCGCCTTGGCGATGTCGATGCGGAACGGCCCGAACGGCGAGTTCCAGTTGACCCCGAAGCCGATCGACAGGCGCGGGCTCGGCGAATTGCCGAGGAAGCTCTCGCGGAACGGGCTGATCGCCCCGCGGGTCGCGGTTTCGCCGCCGGCGACGTTGCAGGCGTTGCGGCGGAGCGTCACGACCTGGGTGGTCGAATTGGTGCACTCGATGAAGGTCAGCGGGTTGTTCGGATCGATATCGAGCAAGGCGGGCCTGCGGATATTCCACAGCGCGCCGACGTCCACGAAGATCGACGGCCGCAAGCCGAGCTCGCGAACGCCCGCGCCCAGCGGAATTTCGAGCTCGGCGCGAGCGATATAATAAGCCCGTCCGCCAATCGCGTCGTCGGTGATGAGACTTGGATCGTCGCTGAGGGTGATATTGGAGGCCACGCCGGTGGCCGGATCGTAATCGGCGTCATAAGGCGCGCGCTGAATGCGCGGCCCGATGCCGCGGATGTCGAAGCCGCGAATCTGCGGATTGCCGAGGAAGAAACGGTCCGGCAGGCGCACCGGATCGACGGTCGGCGTGCCGTTCTCGAAGCTGTGAATGAAGCCGCCCTCGGCACTGAGCGAGAAGATGAAACCGTTGTAGACGTTCCAATATTTAGCGGCGTTCAAGCGGGTCTTGAGATAGCGCGTGTCGCCGCCCAAGCCAGCGAAATCCTGGCTGAGGACGATGCGCTCGCCGTTGCTCGGCCGCAGGCGGTTGTTGAGTGTGTCCCAAACCAGCGAGTAGCCGAGCGCCGAGGTGATCCGGGAGCCGATCACGTCGCACAAATAGCGACCAGCGATGAACGGGTCGCACGCCGCGGGTAGCGGCCCCGCCCCGTCCGGATCGCTGAAATAGACGCTCTGGTTGAGAGTGATGTCGTCCTGGCTGAGGCCGTAGCGCAAGGCCAGCGAAAGCCGCTCGGTCAACGGCACGCCCATTCGGACCTGGCCGCCGGTGCTGACCTGCTCGTAAGTCGTGGTCCTGTCGTCGCCGAAGAAGCTGAAGCTCGACAGGTCGCGCCGGTAAAGGTCGAAGCCGATCGCGATGTTGCGATCGAAGAGGAACGGTTCGGTGAAGCCCAGCTCGACCGATTTCGAATAACTGGAATAGTTGACGGCGGCGCGCAACTCCTGGCCGCGGCCCATGAAGTTGCGCTGACGGACCGAAAGGTTCACGATGAACTGCTCGATGCTGGAATAGCCGGCGGACAGCTGGAGTTCGCCGGTGGCGCGCTCCTCGACGGCGACGCCGAGCACAACCCGGTCCGGGGTCGAGCCGGGCTCCTGCGAAATCTCCAGATTTTCCTGGAAGAAGCCGAGCGACTGGATGCGGTCGCGCGAGCGGCGCACCAGGACGGAGTTGAACGGATCGCCCTCGGCCAGGCGGAACTCGCGGCGGATGACCTTGTCGCGAGTCGAGGTATTGCCCGAGATGTCGATCCGCTCGACATAGACGCGCGGGGTCTCGGCGACCTGGAAGGTCACCCCCATCGTCAGATTCTCGCGGCTGCGGTTGATCCGCGGACGAACGTCGGCGAAGGCGTAGCCGAACAGACCGGCCAGCTCGTTCAGCTGGGTGATCGTATCCTCGACCAGCTGGGCGTTGTACCAGTCGCCGGTTTCCATCGTCAGGTTCTGGCGCAGGCGCGCGGCGTCGAAATCGCGAATCTCGCTCTCGACCGCGAGCTCGCCGAATTTATAGCGCTCGCCCTCCTCGACCACATAGGTGATGATGAAGTCGCGCCGATCCGGAGTCAGCTCTGCAACCGCCGAGATTACGCGGAAGTCGGCATAGCCCTGGGTCAGATAGAATTGGCGAAGCTTTTGCTGGTCGAAGGCCAGCCGATCGGGATCGTAGCTGTCGTTCCCCTGGAAGAAGTTCCACCACACCGCCTCGCGGGTGGCCATTTCGCCGATCAACCGGCCGTCGCCGAAGCGATCGTTGCCGATGATGTTGATCCGCCGCACCCGCGATTTCGGGCCTTCGTTGATCTCGAACACGATATCGACGCGGTTCTGGTCGAGCTGGACGACCTGAGGCTCGACGCTCGCGGCGTAGCGGCCCTGCCGGCGATAGAGCTCGATGATCCGGGCGACATCCGCGCGAACCCTCGAGCGGGTAAAGATCTGACGGGGGGACAGCCGGATTTCCGGCGTGATCTTGTCGGACTTGAGCCGCCTGTTGCCCTCGAGCACGATGCGGTTGATCACCGGATTCTCGCGGACCTGGACGATCAAATTGCCCGTGTCCGCACCGGCGATGACGACGTCGGCGAACAATTCGGTGGCGAGCAGGTCGCGCAGAGCGGTATCGAGCCGCTCATTGTCATAAGCCTCGCCGAGGCGCAGCCCGGTGTACTGGAGCACCGTCTCCACTTCGAGGCGCTGATTGCCCTGAACCTCCAGCGACTGCACGGTGCGCGTCGGCTGGGCCGCGATCACCGGCGCAGGCGGCAGCTGCTGAGCCACCGGAGCAGGCGCGGGCGCCTGCGCCAAAGCGGGCGCGGCGAAGCCGCCGATCAAGGTGCCTGCCATAAGCAGTGCACAGACTTTACGTCCTCTGGGAAATACCTGGTTGGCCGTCACGCGTTCCCGCCTTTACAAATCATGGTCGGGTTGATCGCCCGCCTTAACGCCCCGTCGGCGCCCGCCCTGCCCGATCACGCTCAACCGATCAAGCCGCCAAGCTTGGTAAAGAGGCCGAAAGAGACCAGGTCGTTGAACGTTATGAAAACCATCAGCGCCAGCAGCACCGCCAATCCGGTTCTGAAGGCCCATTCCTGAGCCTCCGGCTTCAGCGGCTTTCGCCTCACTCCCTCGATGACGTAGAACAGCAGATGCCCGCCGTCGAGCAGCGGGATTGGCAAGAGGTTGATGAATCCCAGATTAATCGAGACCATCACCATCAGCCAGAAGAAGGGCAGCCAGCCGAGGCTCGCCTGCTGGCCGGAGACCTCGGCGATCTTCAACGGCCCGCCCAGTTCCTTCACCGAACGCTCGCCGGTGATCACCTGGCCGAGCGTGAAGACCATCATTTCGACGGTGGAGACCGTGGTGTGGATCGCGGCGCCGGGAAGCTGGCTGATCGGCAAGGGCTCGGGCACGATCCGGCCCTCGATGCCAATGCGGCCGATCCTCGCCTCGTTGCCGAATTCATCTCTCGCCGTTTCCGCGGCGGGGACGATCGGGAGCTCGATGGCGCGGCCGCCGCGATCGAGGGTCAGCCGCAATTCCTGCTCGGGGCGGAGCATCACGAAGCGCTGGAACTCGACATAGGTCTCGACCGCACGGCCATCGACGGCGGTGATCCGGTCGCCCGGTTGCAGGCCCGCCCGGGCGGCCGGGGAGCCGGCGACGACCCCGCCCACCAGGGCCGGGCTGCTGGGATAACCGATCGTCGCGAAGATGATCATCAAAGCGACGATCGCGAAGGCGAAATTGGTCACTGGCCCCGCCGCGACGATGATGAAGCGCTGCCACAGCGGCTTCGCCTGAAAGGTCTGGTTGCGCTCTTCCGGCGGCAGCGCCAGCCATTCGTCCGACGGCGTGGAGGCCGGGTTCATGTCGCCCTTGAACTTGACGTAGCCGCCGAGCGGCAGCCAGCCGACCTTCCAGCGCGTGCCCCTCTTGTCGGTCCAGCCGCCGATCTCGCGGCCGAAGCCGATCGAGAAGGTGTCCGCTTTCACCCCGAACCAACGGCCGGCGAAATAATGGCCGAGCTCGTGGATGAAGATCAGCGGCCCGATGACGAGCAGGAAGGCGAGCACGGTGAAGGGGAGGCCAGGGCTGCTCAATGAACGAACTTTCCTAAGACTTGGGTGGCCGCCCGCCTGGCCTCCCGGTCGATCTCCAGCACCTCGTCGATCGACGAAGGCGCCGCCGGTGAATAGCTGCTCAGCACCTCGCCGACCAGCGCCGCGATATCGAGGAAGCCGATCCGGCCCTCGAGGAAGGCGGCGACCCCTATCTCATTGGCGGCGTTGAGGATAGCCGGCTTGGCGCCGCCGTCGGCGAGCGCCTGGCGGGCAAGCGCGAGCGCCGGAAAGCGCTGCAGATCGGGCGCCTCGAAATCCAGCGCGCCGATCGCGACCAGATCGAGCCGCTCGCAGGGCGTCTCCATTCGCTCGGGCCAGGCCAGGACGTGGGCGATCGGCACCCGCATATCGGGCGCGCCGAGCTGGGCGAGGACCGAGCCGTCGACATATTCGACCAGGCTGTGGATCACCGATTGCGGATGGACGACCACCTCCAGTGCCTCGGCGCTCACCGGGAACAGGTGGAACGCCTCGATCAGTTCCAGCCCCTTGTTCATCAGCGTCGCCGAATCGACCGAGATCTTGGCGCCCATCGACCAATTGGGATGGGCGACGGCCTCGGCCGGCGTGGCCGCGCGCATCCGCTCGATCGGCCAGGTGCGGAACGGGCCACCGCTCGCGGTGACGATGATCCGGCGCACGCTGTCCGGGCGCGCCCGGTCGAAGCATTGGAAGATCGCATTATGCTCGGAATCGACCGGCAGCATCTGTGCGCCGCTCGCCGTGGCGGCCTCCATCATCAGCGCGCCCGCGGAAACCAGCGCCTCCTTATTGGCGAGCGCGACGGTGTTGCCGCCTTCGAGCGCGCGCATCACCGGCCTTAAGCCGGCGGTGCCGACGATCGCGGCCATGGTCAGATCGGCGCCGGACGCGGCCGCCTCCTCGATCGCCTCGGCACCAGCGTTCGCCTTGATCCCGGTGCCGGCAAGCGCCTCGCGAAGCGCGCCGAGCAGGCTCTCCTCGGCGATCACCGCCCGTTCCGGCCTGAACTCTCTGGCGAGCTCGGCCAGGCCGGCGACGTCGCGCCCGGCGGTGAGCGCAAGCACCTGGAAGCGGTCCCGATTGCGCCCGATCAGATCCAGCGTCGAGCGCCCCACCGAACCGGTCGCGCCGAGAATGGTGACCTTGCGCATCGTCACCCGGTCCACAGCCCCGCCATCAACAGGAGGGTCGTCGCGATCGCCACTGCAAGGAGCCCGTCCAGCCGGTCGAGGACGCCGCCATGGCCGGGCAGCATCGTGCCGCTGTCCTTCACGCCCGCGCGGCGCTTGACCCAGCTTTCGTAGAGATCGCCGGCCTGGGCAATCGCGCCCATCAGCGCGCCGGCCCAAAGGAAGATCGGCTCCATCTCGAACCAGGTGGCCACCAGCCAGCCGAACAGCCCGGCGCCCACCATTCCGCCGATCAGGCCCGCCCAGGTCTTGTTCGGGCTGATCCCGGGCGCGAGCTTGGGGCCGCCGATCGCCCGGCCCGCGAAATAAGCGAGGATGTCGGTCGCCCAGGTCACGGCGAACACCCACAGGACGAGCGTCTCCCAGGCCCAGGAGAGGCTGAGCAGGGCGAAGGAGGGAATGCCGATATAGAGCACGCCCCAGGCCATGGCCGGGCGGCGGCTCAGCAGGCCCGCGATCAGGGCCGGGACGGCGAAAGCGGCGAAGCCGAGCCAGTTCGGATCGAACAGAGCGGCGGTCAACTCCTCCGGCACCTCGTCGACCTGCTCGCCCGTGGCGTAGAGATATTCGGCGGCGCCGAGCAGGGTCGCCGCGGTCAGCGCCGCCGCGACATAGGCCCAGCGCCGCGGCACCTTGTGCATGTCGGCCCATTCGACCAGCATGATCGCGACGGCCGCGGCGACGAGCGCGCGAAACCACCAGCCGCCCCAGATCGTCGCGACCAAAGCGACTCCGATCATCAGCACGCCCATCGCGAAACGCGCGGGCAGATCGGATTGCGGGATCGGCTCCTCGGCGTCGCTCATAGGCCACCGTAGCGGCGTTCGCGGCCGGCGAAGGCGGCGAGCGCGCCGCGCATCGCCGCGCCGTCGAAATCGGGCCAGAGCGTGTCCACGAAGAGCAGTTCCGCATAAGCGGCCTGCCAGAGCAGGAAATTGCTCAGCCGATGCTCGCCCGAGGTGCGGATCACCAGGTCGAGCGGCGGCAGCTCGGCGGTGTCGAGCGCGGCCTCGATCCCGGCTTCGTCCAGCGCCCCCCGTTCGGCGGCCTTGCGGGCGGCGTTCACGATCTCGGCGCGACCGCCATAATTGAGCGCGATCGCCAGCGTCATCCGGCTGTTATCCGCGGTCTTGGCGACCGCATTGTCGATCATTCTCGCAACGTCGCCCTCGAAAGCGTTGTGATCGCCCAGGATTTTCAGGCGGATACCCTCCTTGTGGAGGGCATCGAGCTCGCGCTGGAGATAGAAGCGCAGCAGCCCGGTGAGATCGCTGATCTCCTGCGCGGGCCGGCGCCAATTTTCCGAGGAGAAGGCATAAAGGGTCAGGCATTCGACGCCCGCCTCGCCGGCCGCGCGGAGCACTTCGCGCGCGGCTTCCGCCCCGGCGCGGTGGCCGGCCGCGCGGGGCAGCCCCCTCGCCTTCGCCCAGCGACCGTTGCCGTCCATGATGATGGCGACGTGACGCGGGACCGTGCCCGCGCCGGCTTCCGGCAGTCCATTGGCCGGCGCCGCGCTCACTTTTGCAGGATTTCCCTGTCCTTGGCGGCGAGCGTGTCGTCGATGTCCTTGATCGCCTCGTCGGTGAGCTTTTGGACCTCGGCATCGAGGCGCTTATGCTCGTCCTCGCTGATGTCCTTCTTCTTCTCGTCGGTCTTCAGCGCATCCATGCCGTCGCGGCGGACGTTGCGGACCGCGATCTTGGCCTTTTCCGCATATTGATGGGCGAGCTTGGCGAGCTCCTTGCGACGATCCTCGGTCAGGTCGGGGATGGGCAGACGGATATGGGTGCCGTCTACGATCGGGTTGATCCCGAGCCCGGCGTTGCGGATCGCCTTTTCGACATGGCCGACATTGCCGCGGTCCCAGACCTGGACCGAGAGCAGCCGCGGCTCCGGCGCGGAGACCGTCGCCACCTGGTTGAGCGGCATGTTCGCGCCATAGACTTCGACCTGAATGGGATCGAGCAGAGTGGTCGAGGCGCGTCCGGTCCTCAGGCCCCCGAAATCGTGCTTCAGCGCGTCGACCGCGCCGTGCATCCGGCGCTGGAGGTCCGCCTTGTCATAGGCCGGCATTGCTCTTCCCCTTATCCGTTGCTGACGACCGTCGCCATGCCGCCGCCGCCGAGCACGCGGGCGAGATTGCCCTGCTCGCGGACGTTGAAAACGACGATCGGAATGTTGTTGTCGCGGCAAAGCGCCACCGCAGTGGCGTCCATCACCTTGAGATTGTCTGACAGGACCGTATTGAAACTCACTGTTTCATAACGTTTTGCGTCGGGCTTCTGCTTCGGGTCCGCATCGTAGACGCCATCGACGCTGGTGCCCTTGAACAAGGCGTCGCAACCCATTTCGGCGGCGCGCAATGCGGCGGCGGTGTCGGTGGTGAAATAGGGATTGCCGGTGCCCGCGGCAAAGATCACCACCCGCCCCTTCTCCATGTGCCGGACTGCGCGGCGGCGGATATAGGGCTCGGACACGGTCGCCATCGGAATCGCCGACTGGACCCTTGTGTCGACGCCGATCTTCTCGAGCGCGTTCTGCATGGCGAGTGCGTTCATCACCGTCGCCAGCATGCCCATATAATCGGCGCTCGCCCGGTCGAAGCCTTTCGCCGCGCCCGCGAGGCCGCGGAAGATGTTGCCGCCGCCGACCACGAGGCACAGCGTGTGGCCATCGGCGACCGCCGCCTTGATCTCCTCGGCGAGCCGGCCGACCATCTCGGGGTCGATGCCGAACTGCCCCTCACCCATCAGCACTTCGCCGGAGAGCTTCAGAAGGATTCGATTGAAGCGCGGGCGCGTCATGGGGCTCCCTCAGGGTGTTGAGCGGGACAAGAAAGCGGCGGCGCGCACCTTAAGCGGCGCGCGCCGCACTGCCAAGGCGTTCAGGCGGCCTTCGAAGTACCGGCCGCGGCGGCGACTTCGGCGGCGAAGTCGCTTTCCTTCTTCTCGATGCCCTCGCCGAGCTGGAAACGGGCATAGGCCTTGAGCGTCACCGGCGCGCCCAGGTCCTTGCCGGCGGCGGCAACGACGTCGGCAACCGGGGTCTTGTTGTCCATCACGAAGAGCTGCGACAAAAGCGCATTCTCCTTGCGGAACTTGGCCATCGCGCCGTCGACCATGCGGGCGACGATCTCGGCGGGCTTGCCGCTCTCGGCGGCCTTCTCCGCCGCGATGCCGCGCTCGCGCTCGACCAGCGCCGGATCGAGCCCCTCGCCGGTCAGCGCCAGCGGGTTGGCCGCGGCGATGTGCATGGCGAGCTGCTTGCCGAGCGCCTGGAGCGCGGCGCTGTCGCCCTCGCTCTCGAGCGCGACCAGCACGCCGATCTTGCCGAGGCCGGGGGCCGCGGCATTGTGAACGTAAGAGACGACCGCGCCCTTCTCGACCGAGAGCAAAGCGCCGCGGCGGATCGACTGATTCTCGCCGATCGTCGCGATGTTCGAGGTCAATTTCTCCTCGACGGTGCCGCCGCCCGGCCAGCAGGCCGCTTTCAGAGCCTCGATATCCTCGCCCGTGCCGAGCGAGAGCATCGCCGCGTTGCGGACGAACTCCTGGAACTGCTCGTTCTTGGCGACGAAATCGGTCTCAGAATTGACCTCGATCATCGCGCCCGTATTGCCTTCGACGGCAACGCCGACGAGGCCTTCGGCGGCGGTGCGGCCGGCCTTCTTGGCGGCGGCGGCGAGGCCCTTGGTGCGCAACCAGTCGATCGCCGCTTCCATGTCGCCATTCACTTCGGCGAGCGCTTTCTTGCAATCCATCATGCCGGCGCCGGTGCGCTCGCGCAATTCCTTCACAGTCGCGGCCGTGATCTCAGCCATGGGAATTTCCTTTTGAAATGTTGCACTCCCCTCCCGCTCGCGGGAGGGGCCGGGGGTGGGCATGCGGGATTTCCGTCCGACCCACCCCTTGATCCCCTCCCGCAAGCGGGAGGGGAAAGACCTTACGCCTCGGCCAGCGCCGCTTCGGCGGGCGGCTCGTCCATCGCGCCGAGATCCTCGCCGCGGCGCTGGGCGCCGCCGGACTTGCCCGCGAGCACCGCCTCGGCGAGCGCGTCGCAATAGAGGCGAATGGCGCGGCTGGCGTCGTCATTGCCCGGCACCGGGAAAGCGATCCCGTTCGGGCTGACGTTCGAATCGAGAATCGCGACGACCGGGATGCCGAGCACATTGGCTTCCTTGATCGCCAGCTCTTCCTTGTTGGCGTCGATCACGAACATCACGTCGGGAATGCCGCCCATATCGCGAATGCCGCCGAGCGAAAGCTCGAGCTTGTCGCGCTCGCGGGTGAGCTGGAGCACTTCCTTCTTGGTCAGGCCCGCGGTGTCGCCGGCGAGCTGCTCCTCGAGGCTCTTGAAGCGCTTGATCGAATTGGAGATCGTCTTCCAGTTGGTGAGCGTGCCACCAAGCCAGCGCGAATTCACGAAATACTGCGCGCTGCGCTTCGCAGCGTCGGCGATTGAATCGGACGCTTGCCGCTT
>Ga0190275_10000399_pt1 | contig 39343 bp, 37 predicted proteins | sample Popmic550T_FD_133745 | JGI IMG/M metagenome (GOLD analysis project Ga0190275, IMG submission 133745) | Populus adjacent soil microbial communities from riparian zone of Yellowstone River, Montana, USA - 550 T | ecosystem: Environmental > Terrestrial > Soil > Riparian zone > Trees stand | place... | reverse complement strand
GCCGCGTGCCGGTAGACACGAGCGCCAAGGGCAAGAGCTACGCGCCCTTCGCATATGAGGTGGGCAAGGAGAAGATCCGCGAGTACGCGCAGGCGGTCGGCGAGGACAACCCCGTCTACTTCGGTCGCGAGGCGGCCCTGGCGGCCGGCTTCCGCGACGTCCCGGCGCCGCCGATGTTCGCGGTCGTCTACTCCGCCGGGGCGATGGGACCGGCGATCGTCGACCCCGAGGTCGGGATCAACCTGATGATGATGGTGCACGGGGGCCAGGAGTTCGTCTGGGGCGAGCCGGTCTGCTCCGGGGACACGATCACCACCGTCGCCGAGTGCAAGGACATCTACGAGAAGGACGGCAAGGGCTTCTACGTCTTCGAGTCCGTCTCCACCAACCAGAATGGCGACGAAGTCGTACGCGCCACCTGGACCAACATCGTCAGGGGAGTTTGAGCGTGAACGTCGGCGACGCCATTCCCGAGCTGCGGGTCACGCCCGACCGCTTCCTGCCGCACCGCTATGCGGGCGCCTCGGGGGACTTCAACCCGATTCACATCGACAAGGAGTTCGCGACCCAGGTCGGTCTGCCGGGCAACATTCTCCATGGCCTCTATGGGATGGCGCTGGTAGCGCGGGCGTCGACCGCCGCCGGCGGGGGCGACCCGCGGTCGCTGAGGCGGCTCTCCGTGCAGTTCCGCGGCATGGGGCTGCCGGAGCAGGAGATCGTGGTCACGGGCAGCGTCGTCGAGGCGGGTGAGCAGGGCTTCACGATCGACACTGTCGCGGAGCAGTCCGGCAACCAGATCATCAAGAACGCCCAGGCCGTAGTGGCTCCCGCTTCGCGGTAGGCACAATTACCGGCGTGCAGGTCACCGCCCGTCAGCACCTGATCCTCCGCAAGGTCGTCGAGGGCTACGCCGATCTCGAGCATCCGGTCGGCTCGAAGTGGCTCGCGGAGCAGCCCGACGTGCCGTGGGGGCCGTCGACGGTCCGCGCCGAGCTCGGCCGGCTCGAGGAGATCGGGCTGCTGGAGCATCCGCACACGTCCGCCGGCCGGGTCCCGACCGACACGGGCTACCGCCGCTACGTCGACGACCTGCTCGAGCGCGGAACGCTCCCGGCCCTGCGCAAGAAGCCGGTCGAGCTCTCGCACATGCGGCGCGAGGTCGACGAGGCGATGCGCGCCACGACCGAGCAGCTGTCCCAGGTGACGGACCTGGTCGCACTGGTGACCGCGCCGCCGATCGAGACCGCGACGATCCACCGCGTCGAGGTGCTCGCGCTGCAGCCGCAGGTCGCGATGGTCGTCGTCATCACGTCGACCGGTGGAGTCACCAAGCGCGTGATCCCGTTCGACGGACCGCTCGACAGCGGCCTGGTCGCCTGGGCCGGCGCCTACCTCAACGAGGCGCTCGGCGGGATGGACGTCGGCTCGCGGATGCTGCATGGCAAGCTCGACGACCCGACGCTCGACCCGCGCGAGCGCCAGTTCCTCGCCCGCCTGGCGCCGGCGTTCACCGAGCTCGAGGACAGCGCCGAGCACACGCTCTTCTACGACGGTGCCGCGCGGCTGATCTCCGAGCAGCGCTTCCAGGAGCTGCCGCAGCTGTCCGACCTGATCGACGTGCTCGAGCGCCGCCGCGCGCTGCTGGCGATCCTGCGCGCCTCGCTGTCGGAGTCGAGCGTCTACCTGCGGATCGGGCACGAGAACCCGACGCCGGAGCTACGCTCGCTGAGCATGGTGGCGGCGAACTACGGCCTCGCGGCACGCAACCTCGGCGCGGTCAGCGTGCTGGGGCCCGTCCGGATGGACTACCCGCGGGCGATCATCGCCGTGCGTCAGGCGGCGACCGAGCTCTCGCGCTTCGTCGCCGAGGTCTACGACGAGTAGATGCGACGCGACGCGTACGAGGTCCTCGGCGTCGAGCGCGGCGCGGACGAGCGGCAGGTCAAGAAGCGCTTCCGCGTGCTCGCGCGCGAGCTGCATCCCGACGTCAACTCCGAGGCCGATGCCGAGGAGCGCTTCAAGGAGGCGGCCGAGGCCTACGAGGTGCTCTCCGATCCCGAGCGGCGCCAGGTCTACGACCGCTACGGCTGGGAGGGCCTCGACTCGCGCGGCTACGCGCCGCACGCGCACGGCTTCGGCTCGTTCGCGGACATCTTCGACGCCTTCTTCGGCGGCGATCCGTTCGGCGGCCGCGGCGGCGGGCCTGGGCCGGTGCAAGGCGGCGACATCGGCGTCGAGGTCGAGATCGCGCTCGCGCAGGCCGCCAGCGGTGTGACGCTCGACGTCGCGTTCGACGCCGTCGTGACCTGCGCACGCTGCCACGGAAACCGCGCCGAGCCCGGCACGCCGATCGCGACCTGTCAGCGCTGCGACGGCAGCGGCCAGCTGAAGGAGGTCTCGCGGACGGCCTTCGGCCAGCTCGTCCGCTCACGCGCCTGCGACGCCTGCGGCGGCGAGGGCAAGCTGGCGACCACCCCGTGCTCGGAGTGCGGCGGCGAGGGGCGGCGTGCCGAGCGGCGTGTGCTCGACGTCGACCTGCCCGCCGGCATCGCCGACGGCCAGCGCGTGCGCCTGACCGGTCGCGGCCACGCCGGCGATCGCGGCGGGCCGCCCGGCGACCTCTACGTCCTCGTCCAGGTCGCCGAGGACGAGCGCTTCGTCCGCGACGGCAGCGACCTCGTCAGCGTCGTCGACGTCCCCGCGCCCGCGGCCGCGCTCGGCACGACCGTCACCGTCCCGACGCTCGACGGCGAGGAGGAGCTCGATGTAGCGGCCGGGACCCAGCCGGGCACCGTCGTGACGCTGCGCGGCCTCGGCATGCCGCAGATCGGACGCGGGCGTCGCGGCGACCAGCAGGTGGTGCTCAACGTCGTAGTGCCGCGCAACCTCGACGCTCGTCAGCGCGAGCTGCTGTCGGAGCTCGCGGACACGCTGACGCCGGCGAACCTGCGCGAGCCCGAGCACGAGTCGATCGTGGATCGGGTCCGCCGGGCGCTGCGGTGACCTGGCTCTCGGTTCGCGAGCGGGTCGCGTCGGCGGAGCGATGATCCGGCTCGCGGTCCAGGCTCCCGCCGAGTCCGCGGAGCTGGTCCTCGCCGCGCTGCTGGAGCTGGCCCCCTCAGGTGTCGAGCAGGTCGACGGCGACGGCACCGTCGAGTTCGCCGTCTACGGCGCTCCGGGCGAGTTGCCGGAGCTCGATCCCGGCGAGGCGGAGGTTGACGGCGTCCGCGTCGTCGTATCCGGCACCGAGGTTCCGGACGACTGGGCCGAGCGCTGGAAGCGCTTCCACGCCCCGATCCTCGTCGGCGACCGCCTCTACGTCCGCCCGCCCTGGGAGGAGCCGCCGGTGCGTCCGGGCGTGATCGACCTGGAGATCGATCCGGGTCGCGCCTTCGGCACCGGCGCACACGCGACCACGCGCCTTTGCCTCGAGCTGCTGCTGGACGTCGCCGGCGAGGACGGCAAGCGGTCGTTCTGCGACCTCGGCTGCGGATCCGGGGTCCTGTCGATCGCGGCCGCGAAGCTCGGCTTCGGGCCGGTCGAGGCGCTCGACTCCGACCGGCTCGCGGTCGAGGCGACGCAGATCAACGCTCGTGACAACGGCGTGGTCCTCGACAGCGTTCGCCGAGCGAACCTCCGCGACGAGCCGGCGCCGCCCGCCGAGGTGATCGCCGCCAACCTCATGCGCCCACTGCTTCTGCGCGTCGCCGCTCTGATCCAGCACCGCCCGGACGCCCTGATCGTCTCCGGCCTGCTCGACCACGAGGCCGACGAGGTCTCCGCCGCCTTCGCCCCCCTCACTGAGCGCAGACGGCTCTCGGACCGCGGCTGGACGGCGCTTCTTCTGACCTGAGCACTCGTTCGAACGTTTGTCTGACCCCTGGGTCAGGCAACCGTTCGAACGTGATCCGACGCGTCGGATCACGGCGCCGAGCTTTGGGTCAGTGCGCCGGCAACCTCCTGCCACCAGGCGCGCGCTTGCGCGCTCTGCGCCCGGCCGACGCGCTCGCGGCAGTAGCGGACGAGCTGACGTGGACTGCCGCTGGCGACGACGCCCTCGCCGGTCACCGCGAGCCGCCCGTCGACGAGCAGCACGAGCGCGCCGCGCGCCTCGCGGCGCGTTCTCAGGGTGCGCGTCACCTCGACGCCCTCGATCGTCGTCGGGGCGGATGGATCGCCCTGGTCCTCGGCCCACGGCCTGACGCTGAAGATCGGCGTCCGGCCCTGGAGCGTCGGCAGACGGTCGGGTGCCGCTCCGGGGATCGGACCGGCACGCCAGCGCTCGAACAGGCCCTCGACGTCGCCCCGAGCCGGCTCGCGCACCATGATGTGCAGCCGGTCGCCCGCGGCGACCTCGGTCGATCCACGCGGGAGCAGCGCTTCGTCGTCGCGCACGATCACGTTGACGAGCGCGTCGCGGGGCAGGCCGAGCTCGTTGACCAGCCGTCCGACCAGGGCATCGCCGGCGCGCACCGGGAACTCGAGCACCTCCGCGCCGAGGCGTCGGATCGTGCCGACCTCCATCAGCGGGCGTGGCACGGCGGGCTCGCGGGTCGTCAGTCTCAGCCGGCGGGCGAGCGGGTCGATCGTCGCGCCCTGGATCAACGCGGACGTGATGACGACGAAGAAGACGAGGTTGAAGAAGCGCTCGGCCTGGGGGATGCCCTCGATGACGGGGAAGGTGGCGAAGACGACCGGCAGGGCTCCGCGCAGCCCTGCCCAGCTGAGCAGGGTCATCTCACGCACGTTGTAGCCGGCGATGCTCGTCGTGAGGAAGGTCGCCAGCGGCCGGGCGACGAGCGTGAGCACGACCGCCAACAACAGACCGTCGACGACGATGTCTCCCAGCTCACGCGGAAAGACGAGCAGCCCGAGCGTGAAGAAGAGCGCGATCTGACCGACCCACGCGAGGCCGGCGTGGAAGTCCTCGATCGTCCGGCGGGCCGGGATGCGGCCGCTGCCGAGCGCCAGGCCGGCGAGGTAGACCGCGAGGAAGCCGGAGCCCCCGAGCGCGTCCGCGGCGCCGAAGGCGATCGCCGCGGTGGCGATCGAGGCGACGGGATACAGACCTGTGGTGGTGAATTGGACCCTCCGGAAGGCCATCACCGCTCCGGCTCCGATCGCGAAGCCGGTGACGCCGCCGATCGCGAGCTGCTCGACCATCAGCACGGCCATGTCGGCGGCTCCGTAGGACGGGCCCTCGATCCACTCGATGAAGCCGAGGACGAGCAGGACCGCGACGGGATCGTTGAAGCCCGACTCGGCCTCGAGCGTGCGCGCGAGCTTGCGCTTGACGCTCGAGCCGCGCAGCACCGAGAAGATCGCCGCGCTGTCGGTCGAGGCGATCACGGCGCCGAGCAGCAGGCCCTCGAGCACGGTCAGGTCGAACAGCAGGTGCGAGAGGAAGCCCGTCACGGCGGCCGTGATCAGGGTGCCGACCGTCGCCAGCGGCAACGATCCGCGCAGGACCGGGCGGATCTCGCCCCAGCCGGCGGCGAGGCCGCCCTCGAACAGGATCAGGGCCAGCGCGACGATCCCGATCGTGCGCGCGAGCTCGACGTCGTGCGTAGTGCCGCCGAAGTCGATCAGCCCGAGCCCGTCCGACCCCATCACCATTCCGAGCACCAGGAACAGCACCAGGCCGGGCACGCGTAGGCGGCCGGCGAGCAGTGAGGCGGAGATCCCGAGCGCCAGCAGCGCGCCGGCGACCAGGATGAGTGTTCCGTCCTCCATTCGCGGGCAGCCTAGACTTCACTTGGAATGTCAGTGGTCGAGCAGGTGCAGGAGGACGCGCGAACCGCTCTGAAGGCGGGCGATCGCCAGCGGGCGGGCGCATTGCGCCTCGTCGCGTCCGAGCTCCAGCGCGCGAGCAAGGACGGCGACGGCGCGGTCGACGAGGTCGAGGTGCTGCAGCGCGAGCGCAAGCGGCGGCTGGAGTCGGCGCAGGCCTACCGCGACGGCGGCCGCGAGGACCTCGCCGGCACCGAGGAGCTCGAGGCGAAGCTGATCGAGGGCTATCTGCCGCAGCAGCTGGGCGACGACGAGCTCGCGACGATCGTCGACTCGGCGATCGCGGAGTCCGGCGCCAGCTCTCCGCGCGACATGGGCGGCGTCATGAAGCTCGTGATGGGACAGGTCAAGGGACGCGCCGACGGCAAGCGCGTAAGCGCGGCCGTGAAGGAGAAGCTGACCGCCTAGTGCGCAAGCAGCTCGAGCTCTCCAACGACGTCGCCGCCGAGCTGGCCGGTCCGGAGGACCTGATCATGCGCACGCTCGAGGACCACCTCGACTGCGAGGTGTTCCTGCGCGGCAACGTATTGACGCTCGATGGCTCGAAGGACCAGGTCGGCATGGGGGAGACCGTCGTGCGCGAGCTGTCGGACCTGATCCGTCAGGGCCACGACGTCGCGCCGGGCACGATCGAGGCGATCGGCACGGCGCTCGACGAGCACGAGAGCCCGAGCCGGATCCTCGAGGACGTCGTCTGGCGCCACCGTGGGCTCAAGGTCGCGCCGAAGACGGTCAACCAGAAGCGCTACGTCGACGCGATTCGCGAGAACACGATCAGCGTCGGGATCGGGCCGGCCGGCACGGGCAAGTCGTTCCTCGCCGTCGCGATGGCCGTCGCCGCGCTCCAGCGGCGCGAGGTCAACCGGATCGTGCTGACGCGCCCCGCGGTCGAGGCCGGCGAGCGGCTCGGCTTCCTTCCAGGCGACCTGATGGCGAAGGTAGACCCCTACCTGCGACCGCTGTTCGACGCGCTCTACGACATGCTCGAGCCGGAGAAGGTCAACCAGCACCTCGAGCGCGGCGTGATCGAGGTCGCGCCGCTGGCGTTCATGCGCGGCCGCACGCTCAACGACTCGTTCATCATCGTCGACGAGGCGCAGAACACCACGCCCGAGCAGATGAAGATGGTGCTGACGCGGCTCGGCTTCGGCTCGAAGATGGTCGTCACCGGCGACGTCACCCAGGTCGATCTGCCGAAGCAGACGCACTCGGGGCTGGTCGTGATCGGCGACATCCTCGCGGAGGTCGAGGGAATCGAGTTCGTGCGCTTCGGCGGCGAGGACGTCGTCCGCCACAAGCTCGTGCAGCGGATCGTCGCCGCCTACAGCGACTACGCCGAGCAGCAGGCCCCGGAGCTGCGCACGACGCGCAGGCGAGCCTGATCGAGATCGAGGTCATCGACGCGCCGGAGCCTCCGGCGCGGTTCGAGGCAGCGGCGCGGGCCGGGCTCGAGGCGGCGGGAGTGGGGGACGACCTCCACCTCGCGATCACGTTCGTAAGCGCGGAGGCGATCCATGCGCTCAACCGCGAGCACCGCGGGACCGACCGACCGACAGACGTGCTCTCGTTTCCGGTCGACGAGTCGGGGGTCGTGGCGGGTCCACGCGAGCTCGGCGACGTCGTGATCTGCCCTGAGCACACAGAGGACCTCACCGAGGCCGTCGTGCACGGCGTGCTCCACCTCTGCGGCCACGACCACGAGACCGACGGCGGCGAGATGCTCGCGCTGCAGGACCGCGTGATGGCGGAGCTTCGATGAGCGCGGACGACACGGTCGCTCCCGGCGCCGACGGCCCGCCAAGCGGCGGCACGCGCTCCGGCTTCGTCGCGCTGGCCGGCCGGCCGAACGCCGGCAAGTCGACGCTGGTCAACCGGATCGTCGGCGACAAGGTTGCGATCGTCTCCGACAAGCCGCAGACCACGCGGCGCGAGATCCGCGGGATCGCGACCGGTCCGGACTGGCAGCTCGTGCTCGTCGACCTGCCGGGCGTCCAGCGCCCTCGCGACCCGATGACCGCGCGGATGCAGCGACGCGTCGAACAGGCGCTGCGCGACGCCGACGCCGTCCTCTTCATGCTCAACGGCTCCGAGCGGGTCGGGCCCGGCGACCGCTACATCGCGCGTGCGATTCGCTCGTCCGGCGTGCCGGCCGTCACCGCCGTCAACAAGATCGACCGCTTGCGCCAACCGGCCACGGTCGCCGCGCTGTCCGCGGCCGCCGACCTCGACGTGCCGGGCGACGTCTTCCCGATCAGCGCCAAGAGCGGCACCGGCGTCGACGCCCTCGTCGATCACCTCGTCGAGCTGCTGCCGGAGGGGCCCTGGCTCTATCCGCCCGAGGACCGCTCGGACTCGCCCGAGCACGTGCGAATCGCCGAGCTCGTGCGCGAGCAGGTGCTGCGCCGGACGCGCGAGGAGCTGCCGCACGCGGTCGAGGTCGAGGTCACCGAGCTCGTCGAGCGCGACGACGGCCTGCTGCGGATCGAGGCCAACGCCTGGGCTGAGAGCGAGTCGCAGAAGGCGATCCTGATCGGTTCGGGCGGCCACATGGTCAAGGCGATCGGGACGGCCGCGCGGCGCGAGATCGAGACCGTGCTTGGCCGCCGCGTCCACCTCGAGCTGAAGGTCCGCGTCCGCCGCGGCTGGCGCGCGGACGACGCTTTGTTGGACCGTCTCGGCATTGAGTAAGCCCGGGCAACGGCCATCCGTCTGGGAGAATTGGTTGATGGAGGAGATTCGCTTCGACGACCAGGGCCTTGTGCCGTGCGTGATGCAGGACGCCCGCACGGGCGAGGTGCTGACGCTCGCCTACATGAACGAGGAGGCGCTGGAGCGCACGCGCGAGACGGGCGAGGTGCACTTCTGGAGCCGCTCGCGCGGTGAGCTGTGGCACAAGGGCGCGACGTCGGGCAACACGATGCGCGTGCGGGCCCTGCGCTACGACTGCGACTGCGACGCGCTGGTCGCGCTCGTCGATCCAGCTGGCCCCGCCTGTCACACCGGCGAGCGCAGCTGCTTTCACGCCGGTGACCTCGAGCCCCAGCCCGGGGAGGCGCTCGCCGCGCTCGAGCGGACGATCGCCGAGCGCAAGGCGGCGGGCGACGACGGCTCGAGCTACACCGCCAAGCTGCTCGCCGACCCGCCGTTCATCGGCGAGAAGGTCCGAGAGGAGGCCGAGGAGGTCACGCGCGCGGCGGCCGGCGAGTCCGACCAGCGGCTGCGCGAGGAGTCCGCCGACGTCCTCTACCACCTCGCAGTGCTGCTCGCCTCGCGCGGGATGTCGTTCGAGGACGCCTTCGAGGAGCTCAATGCCCGTCGGAAGTGAACCGGGGGCTCGCGCCCCCGGCCCCCCGAGTCACCTGGCCGGTGGGGGTGAGCTGGATGTCTCTCCGTCGCTGGAGGAGGTTCGTGAGCTGACGCGCGAGCACACGCTCGTGCCGCTGCGCCATACGTTCATCGACGACTGCGAGACGCCGGTCGCCGCCTACCTGAAGCTACGCGGCGACGGTCCGTCGTTCCTGCTCGAGTCGGCGGAGCAGGGGCAGCGCTTCGGGCGCTGGTCGTTCCTCGGCTTCCGGCCGCGCAGCGTGATCCGTCTGGAGCACGGACGACTGACCGTTGGTGGGGAGGAGCGCGAGCTCGGCGACCCGTACGCCGCCGTCAGCGACGAGCTCAGCCGCTACCGGATCGCGCCGCTCGAAGGGCTGCCGCCGTTCGTCGGCGGCGCCGTTGGCCTGTTCGGCTACGACCTCGTCCGCTACACCGAGCCGTCGATCGGGCCGGGCAACTCAGACACGCTCGGCACGCCCGACATGGCGCTGATGGTCACCGACGTGCTGGTGGCGTTCGATCACCTGCGCCACGAGGTGTCGATCCTCGCGAACGTGTTCGCCGAGGACGACGTCGACGAGGCCTACGCCGAGGCTCTGGCGACGATCGCCGATGTGCGCGAGCGGCTGGCCGGGCCAGTGCCGCGTGCCGGCGCCGGCACGCGCGAGTCGCCGCGCTTCGAGTCGAACATCGGCTCCGACGGCTATGCCGCCGCGGTCGAACGCTGCAAGGAGTACATCCGGGCCGGCGACGCCTACCAGGTCGTCCCGAGCCAGCGCTGGAGCGCCCCGGTGCCGGTCAGCGCGTTCTCGATCTACCGTGGCCTGCGCGCGGTCAACCCGAGTCCGTACATGTACTTCCTCGACTTCGGGGACTTCGAGATCGCCGGGGCGTCGCCCGAGTCGCTGGTCAAGGTCACCGGTCGCCACGCGGAGCAACGCCCGATCGCCGGCACGCGGCCGCGCGCCGAGACCGTGGAGGGCGATCTGCGCCGGGGGCAGGAGCTGCTCGCCGACGAGAAGGAGCGCGCCGAGCACGTGATGCTCGTCGACCTGGCTCGCAACGACCTCGGACGGGTCTGCGAATACGGCTCGGTCAAGGTCGACGAGCTGATGGTCGTCGAGACCTACTCGCACGTCCTCCACATCGTCTCGTCGGTGTCCGGGACGCTGCGCCCGGACGTGACGGCGATGGACGCGCTGGCGGCCTCGCTCCCGGCAGGCACGCTCTCCGGCGCGCCGAAGATCCGGGCGATGCAGATCATCGACGAGCTCGAGCCGGTGCGGCGCGGGCCCTACGGCGGGTCGGTCGGCTACCTGTCCTACAGCGGCGACCTCGACGCGTGTATCTACATCCGCTCCGCCGTCGTCAAGGACGGCGAGGTCCACCTCCAGGCTGGAGGCGGGATCGTCGCCGACTCGGACCCCGGCTACGAGGTGCGCGAGACCGAGCACAAGGCGGGCGCCGTCTTCGAGGCGATCGAGCTGGCTTGCCGGCAGGGGGACTGGGAATGACCAGACAGGTCCTGATAATCGACAACTACGACTCGTTCACCTACAACCTCGTCCAGTATGTGGGGGAGCTTGGGGGCGAGATCGCGGTCCTCCGCAATGACGCCGCCTCCGCAGACGAAGTGCTCGAGCGCGCCCGCGGTGGGCGGATGATCGTCTCACCAGGACCGTGCACCCCGGCGGAGGCCGGGGTCTCGGTCAAGGCGATCCGCCGCTGCGGCGAGCAGCGGATCCCGGTGCTCGGCGTCTGCCTCGGCCACCAGGCGATTGCGACGGCGTTCGGAGGGCGCGTCGTGCGCGGCGAGCCCGTGCACGGCAAGGCGGCCGAGGTCGCCCACGACGGCCGCACCGTCTTCGCCGGCCTCGCCAGCCCGTTCGAGGTCGGCCGCTACCACTCCCTGGTCGTCGATCCGGACCTGCCGCCGGAGCTCGAGCGGACCGCCTCCTACGGCGATGTCGTGATGGGCATCCGCCACCGCGAGCTGCCCGTCGAGGGCGTGCAGTTCCACCCCGAGTCGGTGCTGACGGGCGACGGGATGGCCATACTGCGCAACTTCCTCGCGCTCTGAGGACGAGCGGGGGACACGAGAGAACGATGTCGAACCCGATCCTGACCGAGGCGATCGACCGCCTGTGCCGCGGCGAGGCGCTCAGCGCCGAGGAGGCCGCGTCCTGCCTGCACGAGGTGATGGAGGGACGCGCGTCGGACGCCCAGGCCGCGGGCCTGCTGATCGCCTTCCGCAGCAAGGGCGAGACGGTCGAGGAGATCGCCGGGATGGCGCGTGCGATGCGTGAGCTCGCGACGCCGGTCGTCACCTCGCACGATGACCTCGTCGACACCGCCGGCACGGGCGGGGGGCGGCCGACGTTCAACGTGTCGACGACCGCGGCGTTCGTCGCGGCCGGCGCGGGCTGCCGTGTCGCCAAGCACGGCAACCGCTCGGCCACCGGGCGCTCCGGCTCGGCTGACGTGCTCGAGGCGCTCGGAGCGCGGATCGACCTCGATCCCGCCGCCGTGGCGACCTGCATCGACGAGATCGGCTTCGGCTTCATGTTCGCGCCGGCCCACCACCCCGCGATGAAGCACGTCGTGCCGGTGCGCAAGGAGCTCGCCGTCCGCACGATCTTCAACTTCCTGGGACCGTTGACCAATCCGGCCGGCGCGCGCCGGCAGCTGATCGGCGTCTCGGACCGGCGCTTCCTCGACTTCATGGCCGCGGCGCTCGGAGAGCTCGGATGCGAGCATGCGCTCGTGGTCTCCAGCGAGGACGGGCTGGACGAGCTGAGCGTCTCGGGCCCGACGCACGCGGTCGAGCTGCGCGACGGCAGGATCGAGGCGCGGACGATCACGCCCGAGTCGGTCGGGCTGAGCAGCGCGCCGCAGGACAGCGTGGCCGCCGGCACGCCCGAGCGCAACGCGGGGATCGCGCGCAGGGTGCTGGCGGGCGAGCAGGGGGCCGAGCGCGACCTGACGGTGCTCAACGCCGGTGCGGCGGTCTACGTCGGCGGCGGTGCGGACTCGATCGAGGAGGGCGTCCGGCTGGCGGAGCAGGCGATCGACTCGGGGGCGGCAGGCGAGGTCATGCAACGGTTCGTCAGTCGCACCGTGGAGCTGGGCGAGTGAACCGCCCGGGGCGCCGATCCCGGCCGAGGCCGTCCGATGAGTGAGCGCCTCGAGGCACTCGTGCGTGCGACCCGCGACGCGGTCGAGCGCCGCCGTGCGGCCATTCCGGCTTCCGAGCTGGAGCGCATCGCGGCCGAGCGCAGCGCCGACGGCCGCCCGTTCGCCGAGGCGCTCGCCCGGCCGGGGACCTCGCTGATCGCCGAGCACAAGCGGCGCGCGCCATCGGCGGGCGAGATCCGTGCCGGCTCGACGTGCGCCGAGATCGTGAGCGCCTACGAGCGCGGTGGCGCGGCCGCCCTGTCGATCCTGACCGAGGAGGCGCACTTCGGCGGCTCGCTCGACGACCTGCGCGAGGCGCGCAGCGCCACCAGCCTGCCGATCCTGCGCAAGGACTTCACGGTCGACCCGTACATGCTCTACGAGGCGCGCGCCGTGGGCGCCGACGCCGTCCTGCTCGTAGTCGGCGCGCTGCGCGACGGCGAGCTCGCGGACCTGCACGCCGGGGCCCGCGAGCTCGACCTCGACGCGATCATCGAGGTCTCCCGGCCCGACGAGCTCGAGGCTGCGCTGGCCGTCGACGCGGACGTGATCGGCATCAACAACCGCGATCTCGCCGACTTCTCGATCGACATGTCGCGCACCTTCGACCTGCTCTCCGACGTCCCGGCGGGCAAGGTCGTGGTGTCGGAGTCGGGGATCGTGGCGCGCGAGCAGATCGAGGAGCTGGAGCACGTCGGGGTCGACGCGGTGCTCGTCGGCGAGACGGTGATGCGCGCCGAGGATCCCGAGGCCGCGGTGCGCGCCCTGACGGGTCGCGAGGAGTCGTTCGACTCCGGCAGCCCGGTCGAGGACTTTTAGTCGCGCTTAAGCGCGACCGCTACAACTTGGATCCATGAACGACACGACTCCGTCCCAGCGCTCGATCTCGATCCTGCTCGCCGGAGCCCTCGGAGGGCTTCTGGTGCTGGTGCTTGGCACCGCGCTGATCGGGACCGACGTGATCGACGTTGGCGACGACACCACACAGGTCGTTCGCCAGCAGAGCATTCCGACGCGTGACGTCTCCGCCTCGGACTCGGCCGACTCCGGCTCGGAGGGTGGGCGCACGGTTGCGGACATCTACAAGCGCGAGGGCGCCGGGGTCGTGTTCGTCCAGGTCGAGAGCTCCTCGGCTCCGAGCGACTCGCCGTTCGGTCCTCCCGGCGGCGGCGGTGACCCGAGCGGATCAGGCTTCGTCGTCGACCGCGAGGGCACGATCATCACCAACGCCCATGTCGTCGGGGACTCCGACGAGGTGACGGTTCGCTTCGAGGAGGACGGCGAGCTGATCGACGCCGAGGTCGTCGGCAGCGATCCCTCCACCGACGTCGCGGTCCTGCGGGTCGACCCCGACGACGCCAAGCTCCAGCCGCTCCCGCTGGGCCGCAGCGCCGACGCGCAGGTCGGCGACGCCGTCGTCGCGATCGGGAACCCCTTCGGGTACACCCGCTCGGTCACCACGGGCATCGTCTCCGCCAAGGCGCGCCAGATCACCGCGCCGAACGGCTTCACGATCCAGAACGTGATCCAGACCGACGCCTCGATCAACCCAGGCAACTCCGGCGGCCCGCTGCTCGACGCCAACGGGCGCGTGATCGGCATCAACTCCCAGATCGCGACGGGCGGCGGCGGCGCCGGATCGGTCGGCATCGCGTTCGCCGTCCCGATCGACACCGTCAGGGAGCTGCTGCCGCGGCTCAAGCGCGGCGACGAGATCGAGCGTGCGTTCCTTGGCGTCGAGATGATCGGGGTCACCGAGCAGCTGGCGCGTGACCTCAACCTGCCCGTCGACGAGGGCGCGCTGATCCAGACGATCGTCGAGGACGGACCCGCCGAGAAGGCCGGCCTGCGGGCGGGCAGCACGTCGACCGGCGAGGGCGTCACGGCCGGCGGCGACCTGATCGTCAAGGTCGACGGCAAGGACGTCAAGGCGCCCGAGGACGTGCCCGCCGCGCTCTCCGACCTCGAGCCAGGCGACGAGGCCGAGATCGAGTACTACCGCGGCGACGACCGCAAGACCGTCAAGGTGGAGCTCGCCAAGCGCCCCGGCTCGCTCGACAGCGAGCCCGAGAGCGGCCCGAGCCCGCTCCCCGACCTCCCGTAGCACCCGGATCCCCCTCCCAGAGCCGATCGAGCGCGCGCCCGCCCCTTCCACCCGGGCGGGCGTGCGACGATTGGGGAGTGACACGAGTCAAGTCCTGTGGCATCACCAATCTCGACGACGCCGAGCTGGCCGTCGAGCTGGGCGCCTGGGCTGTCGGGTTGATCCTCTGGCCGGGGAGCGAGCGCGCCTGCCCGCCGGCCGCGGCCGAGGAGATCGGCGCCGCTCTGCACCGGCGCTGTGAGGTCGCCGGCGTCTTCGTCAACGCGCCGCTCGACGAGCTGGGCCTCGCCGCGGACCGCTTCGGGCTGACGCTGCTCCAGCTCCACGGCGACGAGGGCCCGGCCTACTGTCGCGAGGCCGCCCGCCGTACCGGGGCCAAGGTAATGAAGGCGGTGCGGGTCAAGGACGCCGTCACGGTGCGGGGACTCGGGTCGTTCAACACGGACCTCCACCTGCTCGATGCGTACGTCCCCGGGCAGCGCGGAGGCACCGGCGAGACCTTCGCCTGGGACCTGGTCCGCCACCACCGCGCCGACGTGCCGCTCGTCCTCTCCGGCGGGCTCACGCCCGACAACGTCGGCGAGGCAATCGCCGCGGTGGCGCCATTCGCGGTCGACAGCGCGAGCGGGACGGAGGCCTCGCCGGGGCGCAAGGACCCCGCCCGGATGCAGGCGTTCTTCAGAGCCGTCGAGGCGGCCGACGAGCGGGAGCTGGCGCGCGCATGACGGTCGTCGGCGGGCCGGGCGAGCGCGAGCGCGAGTTCGGCCCCTACGGCGGGCGCTTCGTGCCCGAGACGCTGATCCCGGCGCTCGACGAGCTCGAGCGCGAGTGGATCGCGGCGCGCGAGGACCCGTCCTACCAGGGCGAGCTGGCCGCGCTGTTGCGCGACTACGTCGGTCGTCCGACGCCGCTCTACTTCGCCCGCCGGCTCTCTGAGGAGATCGGCGCCAACGTCTACCTCAAGCGCGAGGACCTCAACCACACCGGCGCGCACAAGATCAACAATGCGCTCGGCCAGGCGCTGCTGGCGCGGCGGATGGGCAAGCGCCGGGTGATCGCGGAGACCGGCGCCGGCCAGCACGGCGTCGCGACGGCGACCGCCTGCGCGCTGCTCGACATCGAGTGCGTCGTCTACATGGGCAGCGAGGACATGCGCCGCCAGCGGCCGAACGTCGAGCGGATGAACCTGCTCGGTGCCCGAGTCGAGGCGGTCGAGGCCGGCGCGCGCACGCTCAAGGAGGCGGTCAGCGCGGCGATTCGGGACTGGGTCGCCAACGCCGAGACGACTCACTACATCATCGGCTCCGCGGTCGGTCCGGCTCCATACCCGGCGATGGTCCGCGACCTGCAGCGGGTGATCGGCGACGAGCTGCGGCTCCAGATCGAGCAGCTCGAGGGACGCCTGCCCGAGCGCGTGATCGCCTGCGTGGGGGGAGGATCGAACTCGATCGGCGCCTTCGTCCCGTTCGTGCACGACGAGGGCGTCGAGCTGATCGGCGTCGAGGCCGCCGGCGAGGGGCTGGCCAGCGGACGCCACTCGGCGCCGCTGACGACCGGCGCACGCGGCGTCCTCCACGGCGCTCTCTCGGCCGTGCTGCAGGACGACGACGGCCAGGTGCTCGAGGCGCACTCGATCTCCGCCGGGCTCGACTACCCCGGCTCCGGCCCCGAGCACGCCTGGCTGCGCGACGAGGGTCGCGTCCGCTACGTCGCCGTCGAGGACGACGCAGCGGTCGCGGCGTTCAAGCGGCTCGCCCGGCTCGAGGGGATCATCCCCGCGCTCGAGCCTTCGCACGCGCTCGCGTGGCTGCTGGCGAACCCGCGCGCCGGCGGGCTCGACGCGCTGGTGCTGTCGGGCCGCGGCGACAAGGACCTCGCCGAGGTGCTGTCGCGGTGAGCGACACGAGCCGCTCGCGGGTGGCCTGGATCGCGTTCGGGCGGGCGGCATGAGCGCGGTACGGGCGGAGCAGGGCGCCGGCCGGATCGAGGCCGCGTTCGCCTCGCACGGCAAGCGCGCCGCGCTGATGCCGTACTTGATGGGCGGCTACCCGAGCGTCGAGGTCTCGCGCGCGGCGGGCGAGGCGGCGATCGACGCCGGGGCCGATCTGATCGAGCTGGGCATCCCCTTCTCGGACCCGCTCGCCGACGGGCCGGTCATCCACGCGGCGGGGACCGCGGCGCTCACCGCCGGAGTGACGCCCGCCGACGTGCTCGGGATCTGCGCGGCGCTCTCCGCCCGCGTGCCGATCGCGCTGATGGTCTACGCGAACGTGGTCCTGGTCGACGGGGCGCAGTCCTTCGCCGACCGGGCCGCCGCGGCGGGCGCCGCCGGGCTGATCGTCCCCGACGTCCCGCAGGAGGAGGCCCCGGCCGTGCGCGCGGCCTGCGACGCGGCTGGCCTCGCCCTGATCCCTCTGGTCGCGCCGTCGAGCACGCCCGCGCGCGTGACCGAGATCGGCCGCGAGGCGCGCGGCTTCATCTACGCGGTGTCGCTCGCCGGCACGACCGGCGAGCGCGCCGAGCTTCCGCCTGAGCTGCCGCAGCTCGTCGAGCGCGTCCGCGCCGCGACGAGCGTGCCCGTCGCCGTCGGCTTCGGCATCTCCACCGCCGAGCAGGCGGGCTCGGTGGGGGAGCTGGCCGATGGGGTCATCGTCGGCAGCCGAGTCGTGCGCGCCGCCGGCGAGGGCGGTGCCGAGGCCGTGGGCGCGGTCGTCGCAGACCTAGCCGAGGGGCTTTCGCTCCGATGACGGCGAGGGAGACCGCCGACGGCTACTTCGCGGCCGTCGCCGCCCGCGATCTCGATGCGATGGGCGGCTTCTGGCACGACGAGCTCGTCACCGACCTGGTGCCGATCGGCGTCTTCCGCGGGCCCGAGGCGTTGCGCGAGTTCTTCGCGGAGCTGTTCGCCGCTGTGCCCGACTTGGACTTCGCCGTCCGGCGCACGTCGGTCGACGGCGACGTCGCAAGCGTCGAGTGGCGCCTGAGCGGCACCTTCTCCGGAGGGCCGTTCCAGGAGATCGAGCCGACCGGCCGCCGGATCGAGCTGCGCGGCGTCGACTGCGTCGAGATCGCGGCCGGCAAGATCGTCCGCAACACCGCGTACTACGATGGCGCCGCCTTCGCGCGGTCGATCGGCATGCTGCCGCCCCGGGACTCCGGGACCGAGCAGGCGATGACCGCGGGCTTCAACGCACTCACCAAGCTGCGCCGAACACTCAAGGAGATCCCAAGATGATCGTTCTAGTGACCCTCACCGTCGGGCTCGTCATCTGGATCGTCGCCTGGGCCTTCGGAATCAAGGCCTTCGATGCCTTCCTGTTCACCGCGCTGATCGCCTTCGTGGCCGCTGCCGTGCAGATGGCGATGCCGTTCGTGCGCGGCATCCTCCACGGCGAGGCCTCCTCGCCGGGCGACCGCTAGCAAGCCTTCCTAGAATCGCCGGTCGTGCGCCGCGCGACCCTCCTCTCGCTGGCAGCCCTCTCGCTGGCCGTCCTCGCGCTGGCGACCGGCTGCGGCGACGACTCGGAGCAGTCGACCCGCGTCCCCGGCGACACGCTCGCCATCTACGCCAGCCTGCCCGCGCATGGGCCTGACGCCGACGCCGGCCGAGCGGTGGAGGCCGGGATGCGCCGCGCACTGAAGGACGCCGGCGGCCGGACGGCCGGCAAGCGGATCCGCTTCGTGCGCCTGCCGTCGACCCGCCCGGGCGACGAGCGCTGGGATCCCGGGACGGTCGAGGCAAACGCCGAGCGGGCGGCGGACGACCGCAGGACGATCGCCTATCTCGGCGAGCTCGACCAGGGCGCGACCGCCGTGTCGCTGCCGGTGACGAACCGCGAGGGGATCGCGCAGGTGTCGCCGGCCGACGGCCTCACGAGCCTTACGCGGACGCCTCCGGGCCGTCCCCGGGCCGGGCCGGAGCGCTACTACCCCGACGGGCGGCGGACGTTCGTCCGGCTGGTACCGCCCGACCTCGACGCCGCGCGCGAGATCGTCCGCTCGCTGCGCGCCCGCGGCTCCCAACGGCTCGCCGTGCTGCACGAAGACGGCATCGCCGACCGCGAGCTCGAGGCGATGGTGCTCGCCCTGATCGGCGCCGGCTCGCCGCGTGCGGTCGTGCGTGTCGGCGTGAGGGGCGACGAGCCGGACGAGATAGCCGACGCACTCGAGGAGGTCGCCGCGGAGCGACCTGACGCGCTCCTCTACGCCGGCCCCGCCGGGCCGGTGTCGAGCGCCGTCCTCGCCGCGCTCGCCGCTCGACTGCCGGCCGTGCCCGTTCTGGGCGGCCCGCCCTTGGCAAGCGGACCGGGCTTCGAGCGAGCGCCCGACGGATGTGCCCTCACCGGGGTCCCGCGATCCGCGTCGATGACGCCACGCGGCCGCAGGCTGCTCGCCGATCTCCGTCACGCGAACGGACGCGTGATCGGCCCCGAGGCGCTGCTCGGGTACGAGGCGATGCGACTTGCACTCCAAGCCGTCGAGGAGGGCGGCCCAGACCGGCTCGCGGCCGCGAAGGCGGCCCGCGTGGAGCGGGCGCGCAACGGCCCGCTCGGCCGCTACGCCGTGGGGCGGCGCGGCGACGTCACGCGCCCGCTCGCCTGTGTCGAGCTGGCCGCGGCAGTGCGCTAGCGGCTGATCTCGACGCCGGGCTGGCCGCGGCCGCAATGTGGCCGCAAGCGACCCGTGGGTGACTGGCGATGACGATGGGCCGATTCCGGCCGAACTGCGGCCGAAACGGGCCCGGGCATATCAGCGCCGAGTCGCGTTCCGCAGTGCCGGCTCCAACTCCGGCTGGCGGAAGCGGTAGCCGAGCTCCTGTAGCCGCTGCGGGACCGCGCGCACGCCGGTCGTGACGATCTGCGCCATGTCGCCGTAGAGGGTGCGGACGGCGAGCGCTGGGACTGGGGCGATCGCGGGTCGGCCGAGCACGCGCCCGAGCGCCTTGGACAGCTCGCGGTTGGTCACCGGCTCGGGAGCGGTGAGGTTGACCGGCCCGGAAGCCGCCTCGTCGTCGAGACAGAAGACGAGCGCGCCGATGACGTCGTCGGCGTGGATCCAGGGGACGTACTGGCGCCCGCCGGCGACCGGGCCGCCGACGCCGAGCTTGAACGGCGGCAGCATCTTCTCGAGCGCGCCGCCGGACTCGGACAGGACCACGCCGGTGCGGGCGCGAACGACGCGGATGCCGAGCGTCCCCGCCGCCGACGCCTCGCGCTCCCACTCGACGCAGACCCGGGCGAGGAAGTCGTCCGCCGCCGGCTCGCTCTCGTCGACCAGCTCGTCACCGTGCGGCCCGTACCAGCCACTGGCGGACTGCGAGACGAGCACGCGTGGGCGGCCACCCACGCCCTCGGGGAGCGCCGCGAGTGCGGCGACGAGGTTGCGGGTCGAGAGCACGCGTGAGTCGCGGATCTCGCGCCGGGAGGAGTCCGTCCAGCGCTGGGCCACGGGCTCGCCGAGTAGGTGGACGACGCCATCACGGCCCCCCAGCGCCGCGGCTGGGGGCTGCTCACCCTTTGGGTCGCGCCACTCGTGCGCGTCGACCCGTCCGGCGAAGGCGCGCTTCGCCTTCTCCGCGCTGCGCGAGAGGACGGTCACATCGTCGCCGCGCTCCAGCAGCTCCTCGACCAGCGCGCGGCCGAGCATTCCCGTCGCTCCTGTGACCGCGACCTTCACCCGACCAACACTACGCCGACCGGCGCGGCTGGATCAGGTCGGCAGGCTCAGCTCGGCGGTCTGCTCGTCCAACCGCGCCGCGCCCGCCCGCTCGGCCTCTTCGGCGACGGCGCGCGCCACTTCGCGACTTACGTCGCGGTTGAAGACCGACGGGATGATGTAGTCCTCGGTCAGCTCGTCGTCGTCGAGCGTCGCGGCGATCCCCTTCGCGGCGGCGATCTTCATCTCCTCGGTGATCGCCCGCGCGCGCACGTCGAGCGCGCCGCGGAAGATGCCCGGGAAGGCGAGCACGTTGTTGATCTGGTTCGGGTAGTCGGAGCGGCCGGTCGCCATCACCCGCACGTAGGGGGCGGCCTCCTCCGGCCGGACCTCCGGGTTCGGGTTCGCCATCGCGAACACGAACGGGTCCGGGTTCATCCGGTCGAGATCCTTCGCGGAGATGATCCCCGGCCCGGACAGCCCGACGAACAGGTCGGTGCCCTCGAGCACCTCGGCCGGGGAGCCGGAGCGCCGCTCCTGGTTCGTGTTCTCGGCGAGCCACCGCTTCGGGGCGTTCATCGATCCCGCCTCGTAGTCCTCGCGCCCGGTGTGGATGGCGCCGAAGCGATCGCAGCCGACGACCTTCGTGATTCCGGCGCCCATCAGGATCTTCGCGACGGCCACGCCCGCGGCGCCGGCGCCCGCCATCGACACCGAGAGGTCCGCGATGTCGCGCCCGGTGAGGCGGCAGGCGTTGATCAGCGCCGCCAGCACCACGATCGCCGTGCCGTGCTGGTCGTCGTGGAAGACGGGGATGTCGAGCTCTTCGACCAGCCGCTGCTCGATCTCGAAGCAGCGCGGCGAGGAGATGTCCTCGAGGTTGATGCCGCCGAAGGTGGGGGCGATCAGCTTGACCGTCTCGATGATCTTCTCGGGGTCCTTGGTGTCGAGCGCGATCGGGAAGGCGTCGACGTCGGCGAACTCCTTGAACAGCATCGCCTTTCCCTCCATGACGGGCATCGCCGCCTCGGGGCCGATGTCGCCGAGGCCGAGCACCGCCGTGCCGTCGGTCACGACGGCGACCGTGTTCGCCTTGATCGTGTACTTGAAGGCCTTCTGACGGTTCTCGGCGATCGCGGTGCAGACGCGCGCCACGCCTGGCGTGTAGGCCATCGAGAGGTCGTCGCGCGACTTCAGCGGCGCGCCCAGTCCGGTGTGGATCTTGCCGCGGCGGTGGAGCTCGAACGTGCGGTCGGTCGTCTCGACGAGCTTCGCCTCGCGGACCGACTGGACCGCCTTGATCACCCTGCCGCGGTGGTCCTGGCTCTCGCAGTCGATCGTGATCTCGCGGATCGTCCCGTCGCCGCCGGCCTCGACGGTGTCGACCGCGACGATCGCGCCGCCGACCTTCGAGATCGCCGCTGTGACCTTGCTGAGCGTGCCCGACTCGTGCGGGAGCTCGACGCGGAGGGTGAGCGAGAACTGTGCGCTGGGGGTTGCCACGGGGGACGCCGAAACATATAGGCCGCGCGGTCCCGGCTCGGACCGCGCGCGCCGATAGCCTGGGGCCGTGCCGCCGGCCCTCCCCAAAGAGCTGTTCCTGATCGACGGGAACAGCCTCGTGTACCGCGCCTTCTTTGCACTGCCCGAGTCGATCGCCACCTCGCGCGGGCAGCCCACCAACGCGATCTTCGGCTTCGCCTCGATGCTCGTGAAGCTGATGACCGAGTTCGGCCCGAAGCCGACGATCGTCGTCTGGGACGCCGGCGCCTCGGGCCGCAAGGAGATCTACTCCGAGTACAAGGGCGACCGCCCTCGCGCTCCGACCTGCTGCGCGAGCAGTTCCCGCACTTCACGCCGCTCGTCGAGGCGTTCGGCTACATGAACGTCAGCGTCGAGGGCTACGAGGCCGACGACGTGATCGCGACGCTCGCCCGCCGCGTACGCGAGCACGGCACCGAGGTGATGATCGTCACCGGCGACCGCGACACCTTCCAGATGGTCGAGGACGGCGTGCGGGTGATGGCGACCGGCCGCGGCATCACCGACACCAAGGTCTACGACCGCCAGGCCGTGATCGACCGCTACGGCATCCCGCCCGAGTCGATCCCGGACTTCTACGGCCTCAAGGGCGACACCTCGGACTGCATCCCCGGCGTCCCGGGCATCGGCGACAAGACCGCCGCGCAGCTGCTCCAGCAGTTCGGCGACCTCGAAACGATCCTCGCCAGCGTCGACCAGATCTCCGGCGCCAAGCGCAAGGAGAACCTCGTCAACCACGCCGAGGATGCGCGGATCTCCAAGCAGCTCGCGACGTCGATCCGCGACGTGCCGGTCGAGGAGATCGACTTCGACGCGCTGCTGTCGCGCGAGCCCGACCGCGCCCGGCTGCGCGAGGTCTTCCGCGAGTTCGAGCTGCGCGACCCGCTGCGACGGCTCGAGGAGGCGCTCGGCGAGGGCGACGCCGCCGCGCCGCTGCCCGCGGCGACCGAGGAGCTCGCGGTGCGGGTCCGCAATGCCGCTCCTGCCGCGGTCGGGGGTCTCGTCGGCGACCACCCCGTGCTGTGGACTGAGCGCCCCGACCCGCCCGAGGACCAGCTGCCCGGGATGGGGGAGGACGGCGAGCTCACCTTCGCCGCCTTCGCCGGCGGCAAGGAGGTGCTGGCCGGCGAGGCCGAGACGCTGACCGCGGTCGTCGCCGCCTGGGGCGAGCGCCCGCTCACCACCCACGACTGGAAGACGATGACCGTCTCCGAGCAGCCGATCGCGTCGTGGGCGACGGCGGACGGCGGCGGCTCGATCCCGGCGCCGCCGCTGGAGCACGACACACTCGTTGCCGCCTACCTAATCGACCCCGCACGGCGCGGCTATCCGCTCGACGAGCTCGCGACCGACCTCGGCCTCGGTGTCAAGGTCGAAGGCGCCAAGGATGGCGACGCCAAGCGGGTGGCGGCCGAGCAGGCCGCGCTGATCCACGCGCTCGCAGCGCGCCAGCGCGCGACGCTCGCGGAGCTCGACCTCACGCGCCTGCTCGAGGACGTCGAGCTGCCGCTCGTCGAGGTGCTCGTCGAGATGGAGCGCGCCGGCGTCCGCCTCGACGTCGAGCGCGTCCGCGCGATCGCCACCCGGATCGGCGACGAGGCGCTCGTGCTCGAGCGCCGGATCTGGGAGCTCGCCGACGGCGAGTTCATGATCGGCTCGCCGCAGCAGCTCGCCGAGGTGCTGTTCGAGAAGCTCAACTTGTCGAAGAAGCGTCGCGGCAAGACCGGCTTCTCCACCGACGCACGCGTTCTCGCCGCGATCCGCGACGAGCACGAGATCGTCCCGCTGATCGAGGAGTGGCGCGAGCTGACAAAGCTCAAGTCGACCTACCTCGACGCCTTCCCGTCGCTGATCGGCGCCGACGGCCGCCTGCGCACCACTTTCAGCCAGGTCACCGCCGCCACCGGCCGGCTGTCGAGCAGCAACCCCAACCTCCAGAACATCCCGATCCGCACCGAGCGCGGACGTGAGATCCGCGCCTGCTTCGTCGCCGAGGACGGCTACCGCCTGATCTCCGCCGACTACTCGCAGGTCGAGCTCCGCCTGCTCGCCCACATCGCCGGCGAGGACGTGCTTAAGGAGATCTTCCGCCGCGGCGAGGACGTCCACACCGCCACCGCCGCCTGGATCCTCGGCGAGGAGGGCACCAAGGTCGATCCGGGCACCCGTTCGAAGGCCAAGATGGTCAACTACGGCATCGTCTACGGGCTCTCTGCCTACGGGCTCGCAGACCGCCTCCAGATCCCGCAGGACGAGGCGCAGCAGTTCATCGACCGCTACCTCGAGCGCTTCCCCAAGGTCAAGCAGTTCATCGACGAGACGATCGTCAAGGCGACCGACGAGGGCTTTGTCGCCACCCGCTTCGGCCGCATCCGCCGCATCCCCGAGCTGCGCGCCCGCAACCGCCAGACCCGCCAGCTCGGCGAGCGCCTCGCGGTCAACATGGTCATCCAGGGCACCGCCGCCGACATCATGAAAGTCGCGATGGTCAACTGCACCCGGGCCCTGCGCGACGCTCGGCTGCGCACCCGCCTCGTCCTGCAGATCCACGATGAGCTGCTCTTCGAGGCCCCCGAGCCCGAGGTCGAGCAGGCCTCCGAGATCGTCTGCCGCGAGATGTCCAACGCCTTCGAGATGGACCCCCCGCTCGAGGTCGACGCCGGCGCCGGGCCGAACTGGCTCGAGGCCAAGTAACCGTGGACCGCTGGGTCGCCGTGCTCGCGATGGTCGCCGCCGGCGGCCTCGTTGCGATGCAGGCCCCGATCAACTCCACCCTCGGCAAGTCGGTCGGCACCTTCGCCGCCGCCTCCGTCTCCTTCGCCGTCGGCCTCGCGGTCCTCGCCTGCATCACCGTCCTCTTCGCCGGCGGCTTCGGAGACGTCGCCAGCGCCGCCGACCTGCGCTGGTACTACCTCACCGGCGGCCTGCTCGGCGCCGCGTACGTGACAACCGTGTTGGTCTCCGTCCGCACCCTCGGCGCCGGCGGCGTCACAGCCGCCACCATCGCCGGCCAGCTCGCCCTCGCCGTCGTCATCGACCGCCTCGGCTGGTTCGGAGTCGAGGAGCGAGGCTTCACGCCTCAACGCGTGGTCGGCCTGCTCCTGCTCGCCGTCGGCACGTTCCTGATCGTCCGCGGCGAGTAGCTGGTTCTCCCGCTAGCCCCAAGCGTTGGTGGCCGCGGGGCCTGTCTCCGGTGGCGGGTTCCGTGCTCGGCGGGCTCGGTCTACGCCCCGTGCCTGGCGCCGTTTGCCGTGTAGGGCTCTTACGGGGTCAGACGGCAGGGGCTTCGCCGAGCGCCCGCCTGCGCGCGGATACCCGACCACCGTCGCCACCCACGGAAGCCGCGTCGGTGAATAGCCTAGGGCCAACAGACTGCAAATATGCAGTACAGTTGTTGACGGTTGGCAATCACGTGCAGCGCGATCCGGCCGCCTTGGTAAGCGGTGCAGGTGGACCGTGCTTCGACTTGCATCGGCCCGTCTGGTAGGCGGGTCGATGTTGTTTCGGGCAGGGTGGCAGGGCGATGTGGGATCTGGATCGGAGATTCGAGGGTGAGATTGTCGTCCTGGAGCCGCTGCGCCATGAGCATGGCGATGGCCTATTCGAGGCTGGGCAGCACGCGGGCATCTGGACGTGGTGGCCGCTGAATCCAGCGGAGTCGCGAGGGCGCACGACCGAGTTCATCGACCTATGCCTCGCCGCGGCCCGCAACGGGGAGCGCCAGCACTACGCGACTCTCGACGCCCGCAGCGGGGATGTAATCGGCAGCACCAGCTACTGCCTGATTCAGCCGGAGCACAAGGTGGTCGAGATCGGCTGGACCTTTCTGACGCCCTCACGCTGGCGTACCGGCGCCAACACCGACGCCAAGCTGCTGATGCTCCGCCACGCCTTCGACACCCTTGGTTGCCAGCGTGTGCAGATCGTCACCGACGCGCGAAACGCGCGTTCCCGCGCCGCCATTGCGTCGCTGCCAGCCCAGTTCGAGGGGGTGCACCGCGACGACAGGCTCCTCCAAGACGGCACCCGCCGGAGCTCCGCGTTCTACTCCATCCTCGACTCGGAGTGGCCAGAGGTTCAGCGTCATCTGGACCGACGTCTCTCGCAGCTTGCTGGCTTATGAGGCGCTCGTTGCAACGAACCTGTGACGACTTGCCTCAGGGCAGTCGCCGAGGGTCGATCAGGCGACTGACCACGCCTAGGGTCGTCGGCGCGGAGGGTTGAAGCAGCCAGGGTGCTGCAAGCGATTGATACACGCTTTGTTCGGTCTACCAACCGGATCCGGTTCGAGTCCGGCGCCCTCCGCCCATATCGCCGGCAGCGGGTCGAGGCCGAGGTGATGCTGCGCTAGGCTAAGGCGGCGTGTATCAAGCGCTTGTGGGGTGGTTCCCACTTCAACGGTCCTCGACCCGCTCCGGCGGGTCGTTGGCTTTCTAGAGGGGCTAGCCGGAGCTAGGCGGCGGCTGAGGTGGGCACGGCGGCGCGGCGGTGAGGCGAGGGGGCCGCGGACACGATGTCCGGCGAGGCGATCTTGAAGTAGTGGTCGAAGGACCAGTCGACGAAGCGGGGGCGCTGCATCGTCTTGACGAAGCGGTTCAGGACCGGGGGCCAGACGCGGGGGACGAGTTGCTGGGTGCGGAGCATCCAGCGGAACTTCCACTCGTGGGAGTCGTTGAAGGCGCCGTAGCGCCGGAGGGCCTGGTCGCGGGTCTGGGTGCCCTCGAGGACGGCGCGGAGCTCGCGGCCGCAGGCGATGCCGAAGTAGAGGGCCGTGCGGATGCCCTCGGCGGTGAGGGGGAGGCAGTGGCCGGCGGAGTCGCCGGCGAAGAAGATGCCGTCCTCGACGGCGGGGCGGAGCTTGTGGGGGATCCAGTTGCCCTGGTAGCCGATCGGCTCGGAGCCGAGGTCCTCGGCGAGCTTGACGGTGTTGTCCTTGACGTGGAAGCGGGGGTCGAACGAGCCGACGCCGATGCGGAGCTCGTCGCGGGCGGGGAAGCTCCAGCCGTAGCCGGCCGGGACGATCGAGCGGTCGATCCAGATCGCGAGGTCGTCGCCGGTGCCGCCGGGGTGCACCTCGAGGCCGCGCGAGAGCGGGGCGTCGGGCGGCTGATAGCCGCCGTCGGCGGCGAGCAGCCGGCGCCAGCCGAGGCAGTCGACGATCAGCGGGGCGGTCAGGTCACCACGGTCGGTGTGGACCGTGTTGCCGGTGCGGCCGTCGACCTTGGCGGTCTCGAACTGGGCGTCGCCCTGATCGGCGAGCAGGGCGCAGAGCTCGGGGTAGTCGAAGGTCGAGAACGTCCACGGCAGCGGCCAGCGCGAGGTTCCGTAGGGCGTGTTGACGACCAGCTCGGAGAAGGTCTGGCGGTGCGAGCCCATCAGGTCGAGCGCCTCGAGCCAGGCGGTCGGGATGCCGCAGGCGGAGGTCTGGCGCTCGCCGATCTCGTAGCGGTCGAGCATCAGCACACGGGCCGGGGAGCCGTCGGCGCGGGTGGCGCCCGCGAGCTCGCGGGCGATCGCGAGGCCGGCGAAGCTGGCGCCGCAGATCAGGACGTCGGGGTCGCCAGACAGGGGCGTGCGCTCATCGCCGCGCTTGGTGCGTCGAACCGGCATGGGGGGCGCAGGGTAGCCGCCGGAGCGCTGAAGGCGCTGGAAGCGGGTTTCACGGTCCACCGCTAACCTACGCCGCTCGTGACAGAGACACAGACCCTAACTCCACCTACTCCTACTGCTACTGCTGTCGAGGGATCCGACGGGCTTCTGCTCGAGATCGACGGCCAGATAGTCCCCAACTACGACGCCACGATGGTCCCCTTCGAGGAGGGCGACGTGGTCAGTGGCAAGGTGGTGCGGATCGACCAGGACGAGGTCCTGGTCGACATCGGCTACAAGAGCGAGGGGGTCATCCCCTCGAACGAGCTGTCGATCCGCAAGTCGGTCGACCCGCACGACGAGGTCGAGCTGGGCGAGGAGGTCGACGCGCTCGTCCTCACCAAGGAGGACCAGGACGGCCGTCTGCTGCTGTCGAAGAAGCGCGCCCGCTTCGAGAAGGCGTGGCGCCGCATCGAGGCAGCCGCCGAGTCGGGTGAGCCTGTCGAGGGCAACGTCATCGAGGTCGTCAAGGGCGGCCTGATCATCGATCTCGGCGTGCGCGGCTTCCTGCCCGCGTCGCTGGTCGACATTCGCCGAGTCCAGGACCTCGACGAATTCATGGGCCAGAAGATCGAGTGCAAGGTGATCGAGCTCAACCGCTCGCGCAACAACGTGGTGCTGTCGCGCCGCGCGGTGCTCGAGGAGGAGCGCAAGGAGGTCCGCCAGCAGATCCTGGACCGCCTCCAGCCCGGCCAGGTGGTCGAGGGCTCGATCTCGAACATCGTCGACTTCGGCGCGTTCGTCGACCTCGACGGCATCGACGGCCTGATCCACATCTCCGAGCTCTCGTGGAGCCACGTCAACCACCCGTCGGAGATCCTCTCGATCGGCGACACCGTGCCGGTCAAGGTGCTCGACATCGACCGCGATCGTCAGCGGATCTCGCTGGGCCTCAAGCAGACCCAGGAGGATCCGTGGCAGCGGGTCGTCGACACCTACAACATCAACGACGAGCTCGAGGGCAAGGTCACGAAGGTCGTCACGTTCGGCGCGTTCGTCGAGATCCTCGACGGCGTCGAGGGCCTGGTCCACATCTCAGAGCTTGCGCACCACCACGTCGAGAACCCGCGTGAGGTGGTCGAGCCTGGCGCGACCGTCAAGGTCAAGGTGCTGGAGATCGACTCCGAGCGCCGGCGCCTGTCGCTGAGCATCAAGCGCGTGGCTGGCAACGAGCCGCCGCCGCCCCCCACCGGTGGCAGCGGCAGCACGCTCGGCAGCATTCCGGACATCAACCTCTCCGACGACATGTTCGCCGGCCCGTCGGTCACCGGCGCGGACGATCTGCGCGCTGTGGTCGTCGCGACGTCCGAGGACTCGGACGACGAGCCGGAGGAGGGCGCCGCGCCCCCGAGCGAGGCCGCTCCTGTCGCGGAGGTCGAGGTGCCCGAGGCCGAGGTCGCGGCGACTCCGGAGGCGACCGACGAGGCGCCTGCCGACGAGGCCGTCGCCGCCGATGACAGCGTGTCCGCCGAGGACTCCGAGGCTGACGGCGACTCCGAGGCTGACGGCGACTCCGAGGCTGACGGCGACGCCGCGGACGCCGCGCCCGAGACCGACGAGAGCTAGTGCCTGGCCCGGCGGGCCCCGGTCGGGTCCCGTTCATCGGGCTCACTGGAGGCATCGGAGCGGGCAAGTCGACGGCGCTCGAGGCGCTCGAGCAGCTGGGAGCCGCGACCCTGTCGGCGGATGGCATCGTCCATGAGCTGCTGGCGAATCCCGAAGTGGCGAGTGCCCTCGCTAGCCGGCTCGGCGAGCAGGTGATCGCTGACGACGGCAGGGTCGACCGCAGCGCGGTGGCGACGCACATCTTCGAGAGCCCGGACGACCGTGCATGGCTGGAGGGAATGCTCTGGCCGCGCGTCGGAGCGCGCGTAGCCGAGTGGCGGTCCGAGGTTCAGGACAGCCAGCCTCTACCGCTCGCGGCGGTGGTCGAGGTGCCGCTGTTGTTCGAGTCTGGGATGGAGGCTGCCTTCGACGCGACAATCGCGGTCGTCGCCGACGAGGAGCTGCGCGCCGAGCGCGCCGCGGCGCGCGGCCACACCGCCGTCGCCGAGCGTGCGGGGCGTCAGCTATCGCAAGGCGAGAAGGCACGCCGCGCCGACTACGCGGTCCGCAACGACGGGCCCCGAGAGGAGTTGAAGGCCGAGCTGTCCCGCGTCCTTGCCACGATCAGGACCTAGACGTTGATCTCCACCGCCGTCACCCGGACCAGTAGGCGATCGCGCCGGCGGCCATCCCGCCGGCAGCCACCCGGGCGTGGCTCGAAGCGGCGCGGACGGATCCTCGCGGTGATCGCGGCCGCAGTCGCCGGCGCGGCCGTTGCGGCGGCGGTCGGCGGCCTCGGGCCGATCCGCGACGCGGTTCGCGAGATCACGCTGCCGCTGCGCCATGAGGACATCATCCGCCAGCAGTCGGCCGAGAAGGACCTCGACCCCGCGCTGGTGGCCGCTGTCATCTACGAGGAGTCGCGCTTCCGCGACCAGACCTCCCACGCCGGGGCGCGCGGCTTGATGCAGATCACTCCCGACACCGCGCGCTTCATCGCCCGCGACTCCGGCGGCACGGCGTTCACGCAGAAGGATCTCGCGACGCCGCAGATCAACATCTCCTACGGCGCGTACTACCTGCGCTACCTGCTCGATCGGTACGACGGCAACGAGACGCTGGCCGTCGCCGCGTACAACGCCGGCGAGACGAACGTCAACCGCTGGGTCGAGCGCGCCGGTGGGATCGACGGGTTCGACGCCGTCGACGACATCCCGTTCCCCGAGACGCGCCACTACGTCGAGAACGTCGAGGACCGCAAGCGCGAGTACCGCGACAACTACGCCGACGAGCTCGGGCTGTAGACCGGTCGTCCCGCAGGGGCGGCTGCTAGCTTCGATGCGCATGCCGAAGTTCGAGCTCAACGCCGCCTACCTGCCGACGGCCGACCAGCCGGCCGCACGCGATGCGCTCGCGAAGGGGATCGAGGACGGCGACCGCTTCCAGACGCTGCTCGGCGTGACCGGCTCGGGCAAGACGGCGACGATGGCGTTCACGATCGAGCAGCTGCAGCGGCCGACGCTCGTGATCGCGCACAACAAGACGCTCGCGGCACAGCTCTGCAACGAGTTCCGCGAGCTGTTCCCCGACAACGCGGTCGAGTACTTCGTCTCCTACTACGACTACTACCAGCCCGAGGCGTACGTCCCGTCCTCCGACCTCTACATCGAGAAGGACTCGTCGATCAACGAGGAGATCGAGCGGCTGCGCCACGCGGCCACGGCCGCCCTACTTGGGCGGCGCGACACGATCGTCGTCGCGAGCGTGTCGTGCATCTTCGGCCTCGGCTCGCCCGAGAAGTACGACCGGATGATGCAGCTGTTCAAGGTCGGCGAGTCGGTCGACCGCGACGATGTCCTGCGCAAGCTCGTCGACATCCGCTACTCGCGCAACGACACGGCGCTCGGCCGCGGCAGCTTCAGGGTGCGCGGCGACACGCTCGAGGTGTTTCCGGCCTACGCCGAGACCGCCTACCGGGTCGATCTGTTCGGCGACGAGATCGAGTCGCTGCAGGAGTTCGACCCGCTTACCGGCGAGGTCGTCAAGCAGCTCGAGCACGCGGCCGTCTGGCCGGCGACCCACTACGCGACCGACGCCGAGACGATCGAGCGCGCGGTCGGGGAGATCCGCGACGAGCTGGAGACCCGCACCGCCGAGCTCGAGGCCGAGGGCAAGCCGCTCGAGTCGCACCGGCTGCGCCAGCGGACGCAGTTCGACATGGAGATGTTGCGCGAGCTCGGCTTCTGCAACGGGATCGAGAACTACTCGCGGATCCTCGACGGCCGCGCGCCGGGCGCGAGGCCGTACTGCCTGATCGACTTCTTCCCCGACGACTTCGTCTGCTTCATCGACGAGTCGCACCAGACCGTGCCGCAGATTGGCGGCATGTACGAGGGCGACCGCTCGCGCAAGCAGACGCTCGTCGACTACGGCTTCAGGCTGCCGAGCGCGCTCGACAACCGGCCGCAGAAGTTCGACGAGTTCCTTTCAATCACGCCGCAGATCGTGTTCGTGTCGGCGACTCCGGGCGACTTCGAGCGCACGCGCTCGGCGCGGCTCGTCGAGCAGATCGTGCGCCCGACGGGGATCGTCGATCCCGAGGTCGAGGTACGCGAGACCAAGAACCAGATCGACGACCTGATGAACGAGATCCGCGCGCGCAGCGAGGCGGGCGAGCGGACACTGGTCACGACGCTGACCAAGAAGATGTCCGAGGACCTGACCGACTACCTGATGGAGTACGGCGTGCGGGTCCGCTACCTGCACGCCGAGGTCGACACGCTCGACCGGATCAAGATCATCCGCGAGCTGCGACTCGGCGAGTTCGACGTGCTCGTCGGCGTCAACCTGCTGCGCGAGGGGCTCGACCTGCCCGAGGTGTCGCTGGTCGCGATCCTCGACGCCGACAAGGAGGGCTTCCTACGCGGAGAGACGTCGCTGATCCAGACGATCGGGCGCGCGGCACGCAACATCCGCGGCCGCGTGATCATGTACGCCGATCGCGAGTCCGCTGCGATGCGCACCGCGATCGAGGAGACGGACCGTCGCCGTGCCGTTCAGGTGGCCTATAACCTCGAGCACGGGATCACCCCGGAGACGATAAGCAAGGGAATCTCCGACATCGGCGAGTTCCTCACCGGTGACGAGTCGAAGGTGCCAAAGGGTCGCGGGCGCAGGCGCAAGCCCGAGGAGGAGGGGATGTCCGCCGAGCAGATCGCGCGCACGCTGATCGAGCTCGAGGAGGAGATGCTCGCTGCCGCCGAGGAGCTGCGCTTCGAGTACGCGGCCAAGCTGCGCGACGAGATCAAGGAGCTGCGCCGCGACCTCGACAAGCTCGAGGCCGGCGCCTGAAGCGACTCGGCGCGGGCCGGTGGCGGCTACGATCAGCCGCCATGGACGCCGATCTGAAGCGACTGGCCGACGCGGCCGAGCGGCTGGAGGCCCAGGCGCGCGAGCTGCGCGACGAGATCGAGACGCTTGCCGCGGCGACCCGGGCACGGGCGGAGGCCGAGGCTGCACGCGCCGAGGCGGACGCTCCGCGGTCGTCGAAGGCAGAGCCGGCGGACGACTCCGAGGCGCGAATCGTGGCGTACAGCATGGTGCTCGACGGGAAGTCCCGCGAGGAGGTCGCCCAGCATCTGGCCTCGGAGCTCGGGCTCTCGGACAGCGACGCACTGCTTGACGACCTCTACGCCCAGGCGAGCTGACCGAACGTCTGTTCGCCCGCGTAGACTAGGGGCAGTGACGCCCTCCAAGAACGGCGCGGGCGGGGCCGCCGACGAGATCGTCGTAGCGGGCGCGCGCGAGCACAACCTCAAAGACCTCCACATCCGGCTGCCGCGCAACGCGCTGGTGGTCATCACCGGCCTGTCCGGATCCGGCAAGTCGGGCCTCGCCTTCGACACGATCTACGCCGAGGGCCAGCGCCGCTACGTCGAGTCGCTGTCCGCCTACGCGCGCCAGTTCCTCGGTCAGATGGACAAGCCGGACGTCGACTCGATCGAGGGGCTGTCGCCGGCGATCTCGATCGACCAGAAGACGACCTCGCGCAACCCGCGCTCGACGGTCGGCACGGTCACCGAGATCTACGACTACCTGCGCCTGCTGTGGGCGCGGATCGGCCACCCGCACTGCTTCAACTGCGGCGAGCCGATCGCCGCGCAGTCGGCCGAGCAGATCGTTGACCAGGTAATGACGCTCGATGAGGGCACTCGCTTCATGGTGCTCGCGCCGGTCGTGCGCGGACGCAAGGGCGAGTACGGGAAGCTGTTCGAGGAGCTGCGCGCGGAGGGGTTCACGCGCGTGAAGGTCAACGGCGAGCTGCGCCGGCTCGAGGAGTCGATCGTGCTCGACAAGCGCTACAAGCACGACATCTCGATCGTCGTCGACCGGCTCGTGATGCGCCCGGACCTGCGCAAGCGGCTCGCAGACTCGATCGAGACGGCCGTCGCGCACGCCGAGGGGATGGTCGACGTCGAGCGGCTCGACGAGGGCGCCCAGCAGGGCGAGGTCACGACGTACTCTGAGCGCTTCGCCTGCCTGAACTGCGGCACCTCGATGCCCGAGCTCGAGCCGCGGATGTTCTCGTTCAACTCCCCGCACGGCGCCTGCCAGCGCTGCACCGGCCTCGGCTCGCAGATGGAGATCGATCCCGAGCTGATCGTTCCCGACCCGTCGCTGTCGCTCAGCGAGGGGGCGATCCTGCCGTGGTCGACCAGCGCCTCGAACTACTACGAGCAGATGACGCAGGCGATCGCCGAGAAGTGGGAGGTGGACATGGACACCCCCTGGGAGGAGCTCGACGACGAGGTGCGCGAGACGTTCCTCTACGGCACCGACGGCGAGCGGATCTACGTCTCCTACCGCAACCGCTACGGGCGCAAGCGCTCGTACATGACCCGCTTCGAGGGGATCGTCCACAACCTCGAGCGCCGCTACCGCGAGACGGACTCCGAGCATTCGCGCGAGAAGATCGAGGAGTACATGTCTGTGCGGCCGTGCCCGGACTGCCACGGCGCGCGGCTGCGGCCGGAGAGCCTTGCCGTCAAGGTCGGCGACCTGGGCATCCACGAGCTGACGCACATGACCGCGCGGCGGGCGATCGAGTGGTTCGAGGCGCTCGAGCTGACGAGCACCGAGCGCCAGATCGCGCGGCTGATCCTGCGCGAGATCGACGAGCGGCTGCGCTTCCTCGACAACGTCGGCGTCGGCTACCTGTCGCTCGAGCGCGCGGCAGCGACGCTGTCGGGCGGCGAGGCGCAGCGGATCCGCTTGGCGACGCAGATCGGCTCGAGCCTGGTCGGCGTGCTCTACATCCTCGACGAGCCCTCGATCGGCCTCCACCAGCGCGACAACGAGCGTTTGATCTCGACGCTCGAGCGGCTGCGCGACCTCGGCAACACCGTGATCGTGGTCGAGCACGACGAGGGCACGATGCTCGCCGCCGACCACCTGATCGACCTCGGTCCCGGCGCCGGCGAGCACGGCGGCGAGCTGGTCGCGCAGGGAACGCCGAAGGCCGTGATGGCCGTCAAGGAGTCGCTCACCGGGCAGTACCTGGCGGGCAAGCGGACGATCCCGCTGCCCGAGCGGCGGCGAGTGCCGACGGGCGCGATCTCGGTCGAGGGCGCCTCCCAGCACAACCTGCGCGACGTCGACGTCGAGGTTCCGCTCGGGGTCTTCTGCTGCGTGACCGGCGTCTCGGGGGCGGGCAAGTCGACGCTCGTCAACGAGGTGCTGCACAAGGCGGTCTCGAACCGCCTGCACCGCACCAAGCAGCGGCCCGGGGCCCACCGGCGGATCGGCGGCCTCGACGCGGTCGACAAGATCATCAACATCGACCAGTCGCCGATCGGGCGCACGCCGCGCTCCAATCCGGCGACCTACACCGGCCTGTTCGACTCGATCCGCGACCTGTTCTCGAAGACGCAGGAGTCGCGCGCTCGCGGCTACAAGCCCGGCCGCTTCTCGTTCAACGTCAAGGGCGGACGCTGCGAGGTCTGCCGCGGGGACGGCCAGATCAAGATCGAGATGCACTTCCTGCCCGACGTCTACGTGCCGTGCGAGCAGTGTGACGGCCGCCGCTACAACCGCGAGACGCTCGACGTCCGCTTCAAGGGCAAGACGATCGCCGACGTGCTCGCGATGCCGGTCGAGGAGGCGCTCGAGTTCTTCCAGCACATCCCGAAGATCAAGCGCCGCCTGCAGGCGCTGCACGACGTCGGGCTCGACTACATCCGCCTCGGTCAGCCCGCTACGACGCTTTCGGGCGGCGAGGCGCAGAGGGTAAAGCTGGCAACCGAGCTGGCGAAGGTCGCCACTGGGCGAACGCTCTACATCCTCGACGAGCCGACGACAGGGCTCCACTTCGCCGATGTACAGCGGCTGCTCGAGATGCTCCAGCGGTTGGTCGACAACGGCAACACCGTCGTCGTGATCGAGCACAACCTCGACGTCATCAAGACGGCGGACCGGATCGTCGACATGGGCCCCGAAGGCGGCGACGAGGGCGGCCGCGTCGTGGCGACCGGCACCCCGGAGCAGGTAGCCGCGACGCCGGGGTCCTACACGGGCAGCTTCCTCGCCGAGATCATCGACGCCGAGCCCGCGAAGAAGGGCCGCCGCCGGCCGAGGAAGACCCCGGTCGCGGCGGCGGCCTAGGAAAGCGCTAGAGCGGGCGCCCCGAAGGACGCCCGCTAGCTCGCTACGGCGCCAGGCAGTAGGCGCGCACCGTCAGGTTGTGAGCTGCACCGGTGGTGTTGTTCGCGAACACAGACCAGCCGTTCGCACCGCTGCGGCGAGAAGCGACGACGTACATGTTGCTGAATCCGTCGTTGCCCCCACTGATGATTTGCTCCCCCGCCAGACAGTTGACGGTCGCCGAGCTGAAGCCACCGGCCGGTATCGAAGCGACGTCAGAGCGCTCGGTGATGGTGCCCAGCTCGCTCGCTCCGACGACGTTCGGCGCGATCTGCGCGGCGCCGACGGAGTCGGCTCCAAGGGTCGGATTCGGGTAGGTCCCAGTAAGGGCGCCTCCAGCCGGGCCACTCGGCGGCGCGCTATCGGCGGTGGTTGCCTTGTCGGCGGTCGTTGCCTTGTCGGCGGTCGTAGCCTTGTCGGCAGCAAGCGCCTTGTCCGCGTTCGCCGCGCTCGGAACCTTGCCGAGCGTCGACTCGTTGATCTGACCGCCGGTCAGGGCGTTGTCCCTGACCTTGCCGCCGGTCACTGTCTTGTTCTTCAGCTTCTTGGCGGCAATCGACCTGTTCTTGATGTCCTTGCCGTTGATCGTCACGGCCGCATAGCCGGTTCCGCCGAGCGCGACGAAAAGGGCGATGAGGGAGATAGCGAGTGCCGGCGATGGCCGGCGCGTGCGCTTGAGCACTATGTGTCCTCCTGTGTTGGGCCGGGCGCCACTTGCGTGGGCGAGAGACCGCTCGGCCAGTTGAGGCGACACTAGTCGCCAGGTGAGGATGATGGAAGGGCCGGAGGACGGATGTTCGAGGCCGCTCTGCGAAGCTGCGCGGCGTGGGCGCGGGTGAGGCACGGCTCTGGTGGCGGAAGTGGCGCTGGTATGAGCGCGACGCGCTGCCGTGGCGGCGGCTCGCCATCCATCGCGAGCTGGCGCGACGGGGCGCGTTCGCGCGCTGGCCGGTCCAGGGCAACGTGCTCGAGCTGCTGCGCGAGGGGCGGCTAGAGGTGGGGGAGGGCACTCTGTTCGAGCCGAACGTCTGGCTGACGGCGCCCGATCCCGCGCGGATACAGATCGGGGCGGGGACGTTCCTCAACCTCGGCGTGATGGTGGCGGCGGTGGAGCTGGTCAAGATCGGTGACCACTGCATGTTCGCGAACGGCTGCTTCGTCACCGACGGGGCGCACCGGTTCGACGACCTCGAGCGGCCGGTGCCGTGGCAGGGGTTCACAAGCAAGGGGCCGACTCGGATCGGCGACAACGTCTGGTGTGGAGCGAACGTCGTCGTCACGAGTGGTGTGACGATCGGGGAGCGTGCGGTGATCGGGGCGAACAGCGTCGTCACGACGGACATCCCGCCTCGAACGATCGCTGCCGGCGCGCCGGCCAAGCCGATCAGAACGATCGAGTACGGCGGCTGAGCCTCCGGGCCGTCCGTGCCGACAAGCGCATCGGCGCTCGGGCGCTACTCGGGAAAGAGCGTCGGCTGTGGGGGCGGCGGTGGCTCTTCGGGCGTGGAGTAGACGGGCGCGACGGGCTCCTGGGGCGGCGGCCCGGCGGCCAACAGCGCCGGCAGCTTGGCTAAGTCCTCGCGCAGCTGCTCCTTCACGCGCGGCGTGCGCAGGCCCGCGGCGGGGTGGAAGATCGGGAAGATCTGGACGCTGCGACCGCCGACCTTGTGGACCTGGGGCGCGCCGTGGACGCGGCTGATGCCCGTGTTGGAGCGCGTCAGCAGCTTCGTGGCGAAGTTGCCCAGCGTGCAGATCACCGTCGGCTCGATCAGCTCGACCTGACGGTAGAGATACGGCTTGCAGGCCTCGATCTCGCCCGGCTCGGGATCGCGGTTGGCGGGCGGACGGCTCTTGAGCACGTTGGCGATGAAGACGTCGCCGCGGTCGAGCCCGTTCTCGGCGAGCAGCTCGTCGAGCAGCTTGCCGGCACGGCCGACGAACGGAATCCCCTGCAAATCCTCCTGGGCGCCGGGCGCCTCCCCGACGAACATCAGGTCGGCGTTCGCGTTGCCGGCCCCGAAGACGGTCTGGGTGCGCGTCTGGGACAGCGGGCAGCGGGCGCAGCTGCTGACCTCCCGGTAGAGCTTCACGAGCTCCTCGCGCCGTTGCTCGGGCGTCGTCATCGGCGATTAGCCTAGTTCCGCAGTCGGCGCTACCCTTAGCCGTACGGCCGCTACCCGCCTCGGGAGTGGACCGTAAATCGGACCGACCGGTACCCACAGGGACTGGAACGGAAGATGCCACCAACCAAACCCCCGGGCCATGCCTCCTCCGGCGTGGCGATCGTCGGCTCAGGCCGGCTCGGCTGCGCCTTTGCGCGCGCCCTGCGCGGCGGCGGCCTCGAAGTCGAGGGACCGCTCGGCCGCGGTGTCGTCCCACGGAGCCCGATCGTGCTGCTGTGCGTTCCGGACGGGCAGATCCCCGCCGTCGCCGAGCTGATCGGAGCGGGCGGTCCGAGGCCCGAGACCGTGGGCGACGGTCGGCGGTTCGTCGGGCACGTCAGCGGCGCGACGCCGCTCGCGGCGCTCGAGGCGGCGGGTGGGGAGGTCTTCGGCCTGCACCCGCTGCAGACCTTCGCGGGTGGCGAGGGCGCCGAGGCGTTCAAGGGGGTCGGCTGCGCCGTCGCCGGAGCGACGCTGGAGGCGCTTGCAGTCGCTCGCGAGCTCGCCGAGCGGCTGGGGATGACGCCGACCGAGATTTCCGACGCCGAGCGTGGCGCCTACCACGCCGCCGCCTCGGTCGCCTCGAACTTCCTCGTGACCTTGCAGGCGACCGCTGAGGAGCTCGCGGCCGGTGCCGGCATCGAGCCGGCCGACGCGCGCGCGCTGCTCGGTCCGCTGGTGCGCCGCACCGTCGAGAACTGGATCGAGCTCGGTCCCGCTGCGGCACTGACCGGACCGGTCGCCCGTGGCGACGACGCGACGGTCGCTCACCAGCGCGACGCCGTCGAGGTCCACGCGCCGCACCTGCTGCCGCTCTTCGACGAGCTTGTCGAACGGACGCGTGCGCTTGTCCCCGCTCGCGAGGCGGTCGCCGCGTGAGGACCGTTCGCACCGTCGCCGAGCTGCGGGCCGCGCTTGGAGAGAGACGCGGCGAGGGCGCGAGCGTTGCGCTGGTACCGACGATGGGCTCGTTCCACGAGGGCCACCTCGAGTTGATGCGCGCCGCCCGGGCGGCGTGCGACACGGTCGTCGTCTCGCTGTTCGTCAATCCGAGCCAGTTCGGCCCGAGCGAGGACCTGTCGGCCTACCCCCGTGACGAGCGGCGCGACGCCGCGCTGGCAGCGGACGAGGGCGTCGACCTGCTGTTCGCGCCGCCGGTCGAGGAGGTCTACCCCGACGGCTTCGCGACCCCCGTCAGCGTCGGCGGCATCGCCGAGGTGCTCTGCGGCGACCCCGGCCGCCGCGGCGCCGCCCACTTCGACGGTGTCGCGACCGTTGTGGCAAAGCTCTTCAACATGGCGCAGCCGGACGTCGCCTTCTTCGGCCAGAAGGATGCCCAGCAGGCGCTCGTCATTCACCGAATGGTGCGCGACCTCGACATGCCGGTGCGGATCGAGGTGCTGCCGACCGTCCGCGAGCCGGATGGGCTCGCGCTGAGCTCCCGCAACGCCTACCTGACTCCCGACGAGCGCGAGCGCGCCACCGGGCTCAGCCGTGCGCTGGCCGCCGCCGAGGCGACCGTCGAGCGCGGCGAGGTCGGCCGCGACGCCGTCCTCGCCGCTGCACGCGCCGAGCTCGAGCGCGCCAGCGTCGAGCCCGAGTACCTCGAGCTGCGTTCCGCCGACGACCTGGCCCCGGTCGAGCGCGTCAATGGCTCGACCCTGCTGGCGATTGCCGCCCGCGTTGGCCGGGC
>Ga0190275_10000398_pt1 | contig 39529 bp, 37 predicted proteins | sample Popmic550T_FD_133745 | JGI IMG/M metagenome (GOLD analysis project Ga0190275, IMG submission 133745) | Populus adjacent soil microbial communities from riparian zone of Yellowstone River, Montana, USA - 550 T | ecosystem: Environmental > Terrestrial > Soil > Riparian zone > Trees stand | place... | reverse complement strand
GAAGACAAAGGTTCCGACGAGCCGATGCGGGTCGATACCGACCTGATCAAGAAGCTGGCCGAAATGCTCGACGAAAACGACCTCAGCGAGATCGAGGTCGAGGACAATGGCCGCCGCATCGTCGTCAAGCGCAAGCTCGCGCCCACGCCCGCCTTGGCCCCGGCCGCGCCGCCGTCCGCGCCGGCCCCGGCCGCTCCTGCCGCCGCCCCGCCCGCGCCCGAACCGAGCGCCGACAGCCATCCGGGCGTGGTCAAATCGCCGATGGTCGGTACCGTCTTCCTTTCCGGCGAGCCCGGCGCGGCGCCGTTCGTTTCGGCCGGGGCCAGGGTCGAAGAGGGCGATACGCTCCTGATCATAGAAGCCATGAAAGTGATGAACCCGATCACCGCGCCCCGCTCCGGCACAATCACCCAGATCCTCGTCCAGGACGCCCAGCCCGTGGAGTACGAACAGCCGCTGGCAATCATCGAATAATGGCGATCGAGAAAATCCTCATCGCCAATCGCGGCGAGATCGCGCTTCGAATCCACCGCGCCTGCCACGAAATGGGGATCAAGACGGTCGCGGTCCATTCGACCGCCGACACCGAGGCGATGCACGTTCGCCTCGCCGACGAGGCGATCTGCATCGGCCCGCCGCCCGCGACCGACAGCTACCTCAACATCCCCGCCATAATCTCGGCGGCCGAGATCAGCCACGCCGACGCGATCCACCCGGGTTACGGTTTCCTCAGCGAGAACGCCCGCTTCGCCGAGATCGTCGAGACCCACGACATCATCTGGATCGGCCCCAAGCCCGAGCATATCCGCACGATGGGCGACAAGATCGAGGCCAAGCTGACCGCGGCAAAGCTCGGCCTGCCGCTCGTCCCCGGCTCCACCGGCCCGGTCGAGACCTTCGCGGAAGCGAAGAAGGTCGCCGCCCAGACCGGCTATCCGCTGATCGTCAAAGCCGCTTCGGGCGGCGGCGGGCGCGGCATGAAGGTCGTGAATTCGCAGGACCAGCTCGAGACCCAGATCAGCCAGGCCCGGTCCGAAGCCAAGAGCGCGTTCGGCGACGACACCGTCTACATCGAGAAATATCTCGGCGACCCGCGCCACATCGAGTTCCAGGTTTTCGGCGACGGCAAGGGCAATGCGATCCATCTGGGCGAGCGCGACTGCTCGCTCCAGCGCCGCCACCAGAAGGTGCTCGAGGAAGCCCCCTCCCCAGTCGTCACGCCCCAGGAGCGCGAGCGGATGGGCGGCATCGTCGCCAGGGCGATGGCCGACATGGGCTATCGCGGCGCGGGCACGATCGAGTTCCTCTGGGAGGGGGGAGAATTCTACTTCATCGAGATGAACACAAGGCTCCAGGTCGAGCATCCCGTGACCGAGGCGATCACCGGCCTCGATCTGGTCCGCGAGCAGATCCGCATCGCCGAGGGCCATCCTCTGACGCTCCGCCAGCAGGACGTGGTCTTCCGCGGCCACGCCATAGAATGCCGGATCAACGCCGAGGACCCGAGGACCTTCGCGCCCTCGCCTGGCGTGGTCAGGCAATATCACGCGCCCGGCGGCATGAACGTGCGGGTCGATAGCGGCCTTTACGCGGGCTACACTGTGCCGCCTTATTACGACAGCATGATCGCCAAGCTGATCGTCTACGGCACCACGAGGGCGGGCGCGATGCGCCGCCTCAGGCGCGCTCTCGAGGAGTTCGTCATCGAAGGCATGAAGACGACGATCCCGCTCCACCAGAAGCTGATCGAGGATCCGGAATTCCAGGCCGGGGATTATACGATCAAATGGCTTGAATCGTGGCTTGAGCGGGACGGCCATTAGGGCCGTCCGGGGGACGGCTCTAAAGCCGCTCTTTCAGCCATCTGGAAGAATGGCTGGCCGCTAGGAGACCGGAGCGATCGGCCAGGATATGCCGTCGTCCGCGTCGATACCGCCGGCGAGCGCGATCCGGACCGCCTCGGCGGTGCCGTGCACGCCGAGCTTTTCGAGCATCTGGGCGCGATAGGCCTCGACCGTGCGGATGCTGAGGCCGAGCTCGTAGGCGATGATCTTGTTGGGCCGGCCCCTGACGATGCCGGCAAGCACCTGGCGCTGCCGCGGAGACAGACTTTCCAGCCGCGCCGCGGCCTCCCGGCCGACCGCCTCGATGGCTCGCGGCTGGGCGCGCGACGCGCAGGCCGCCTCGATTGCCGACAGCAATACCTCCGGCGCGTAGGGCTTCTGGAGAAAATCGACCGCGCCGAGCTTCATCGCCGTCACCGCGAGCGCGATGTTGCCGTGGCCGGTCAGGACCAGGACCGCCGGAGCATCGCCGCGCTCGGCCAGGACTTTCAGGACTTCGAGGCCTCCGGCGCCGGGCATTTGCAGATCGAGAAGGATGCAGTCGGGGGCTTCCCCCAGCGGCGGCGCCAAATAGTCTTCACCGCTCGCATAGGTCCAGGTGCGATGGCCGGCGCGCTCGATCAGGCGGGCAGTCGATTCCCGCACCGCGAAATCGTCATCGACTATGGCAATCGTCCACCTGGTGGACATCGGGGCTGCGCCTTTCAGAGGCGTACGCGGACCTTACTGCAAGCTCGTTGGTTACGGTCACGTATGCGGATGTTACGGTAAGCTAATTCGTTAAGGTCGTGTTGCCATGTTCCGGCTCCGGACGGACCTCGGGTGAATACGGGGAACGCCCCCGCCCGGCATTCGGGATTTATGGCCACTATGTGTCGCGGCACGATCTGCCGACCCGCTGCGATCAGGAGGCCGCCGCCATGGCCAATTCGGCTGAGAAGCAGATATTCGCGGATCCCAAACTTCGGCGCACGGGCATTTTGCCCATCGGTTCGCTTCCCTGGGGCTCGCATGTCTGCATTTTCTACGAGTCATCCGAGGACCTGCTCGAGGCGCATGGCGACTATTTCGGCGACGGCTTGGCCGACAACGAGCGCTGCGTCTGGGCCGTGTCGGAGCCTCTCGACCGCGATCGGGCGATCGCCGGCCTGCGCGAAGCGATCGCGGGGTTAGACGATTATCTGGCGGCGGGCGCGATCGAATTGATCCCCGGTGACCAATGCTATTTACGGGACGACGAGGTCGACAGCCAACGAGTCACCGACGCCTGGCTCGCGAAGCTGGACGAGGCCCTCGCGCAGGGCTTCGACGGTTTACGCGTCAGCGGCAATTCATTCTGGACGGGTAGCGATCTGTGGGAGAGCTCCCTCGAATATGAGGAGGAGCTCCACCGCTCGGTCAGCGGCGCGCATGATTCTCTTATCCACCTATCCGCTGCCCGTCTCGCGCGCCGCCGACCTGCTCGATGTCGCCCAGATCCACCATATCGCGGTCACGCGCCGAGGTGGGACATGGCAGTTTCTCGAATCGCCCCAGCTTGCCGACGCAAGGCGCGAGATCGGCCGGCTCAACAACGCCATCGACATCCTGTCGCGCCCGTTCCCGGGCCACGAACTGCTGACCCCGCGAGCGCGCCACCCTGGGCCAGATCGTGAAGGGCGCGTCGAACAAGGAGGCGGCGCGCGCGCTCGGGATCAGCCCGCGCACGGTCGAGTTCCACCGCACCAACATCCTGCGCAAGTTCAAAGTCCGCAATGCGGTCGAGCTGGTCGGCGTGGTGCTCGGAACCGGCTGAACGCAGATGGCGCGAGTTTCGGGTCCGGACCAACCTAGGAAGAATACGAGGAATGGTTCGTCGCCTTGTGCCTCACAACACTATAGTGTTGACCGAGCTGCGACCAGGAGGCCGTTGACCATGGCTAGTACCGAGCAAGAACCGGCGCTTGACGGCCCCAATCTCCGCCGCACCGGCATTCTTCCTCTCGGCCAGGTCCCCTGGGGCGCTCACCTCTGCATGTTCTACGAGGAGCCCGAGGATCTCATCGACGCTAATGCCGACTTTTTCGGCGCCGGGCTCGCCGACAATGAATGCTGCGTCTGGGCCCTGTCGGATCCGATAGACCGCGATCGGGCGATGGCGCACCTGCAGCATATGATAGACGGTTTCGACGACTATATGGCGGCGGGCGCGATCGAATTGATCTCGGGCCAGGAATGGTATCTGCGCGACGGCGAGCTCGACACCGAACGCGTGACCGAGAGCTGGCGCATCAAGCTGGACGAGGCGCTGGCGCGGAACTTCGCCGGTCTGCGCGTCAGCGGCAACGCCTTCTGGATGCAGACCGACCTCTGGGATACCTTCTGCAAATATGAGGAGGAGATAGAGCGCTCGATCGCCGGCGCGCGAATGATCGCCTTGTGCACCTATCCGTTGCGGGCCGCCCGGGCCGTCGACCTGCTCGATGTCGCGCGGGTGCACCATGTTTCGGTGGCACGGCGGAAGGGAAAGTGGGAGATACTCGAATCGTCCGAGCTCGACGCGGCGAGGAGCGACACCGGTGGCCACGACGTCATCGACATCCTGTCGCGTCCCTTCCCCGGCCGCGACCTGCTGACGCCGCGCGAGCGCGCCACGCTTGCGGAGATCGTCAGGGGCGCGTCGAATAAGGCGGCCGCGCGCGCGCTCGGAATCAGCCCGCGCACGATCGAATTCCATCGCACCAACATCATGCGCAAGCTCAAGGTTCGAAACGTGGTCGAGCTGCTCGCCCTCGTGCTCGGGACCGCCTGAACGATCCCGGCCGTTGGCGCGTTGATAAAATCCGTCACCAAGCGCGAGGCCAGGATGAAAGCGACAATCTATCACAACCCGATGTGCCAAACGTCGCGCAAGACGCTGGAAATCCTGCGGGAGGCCGGCGCCGACGTGACCATCGTCGAATATCTGGAGACCCCACCCTCCGCGGCCGAGCTCGAGCGGCTCTACGCGCGCGCCGGAATCACGGCCCGCGACGGGCTGCGGGCGAAGGAGCAATTGGCGCAGGACCTCGATCTGGTCGAGGGCGCGGTCAGCGATCATGCCATCATCGAGGCGATGGTCGAAAACCCGATCCTGATCGACCGGCCGCTGGTCGAGACCGAAAAGGGCGTGCGCCTGTGCCGGCCGCAGGACAAGGTGCGCGAAATCCTCTAGGCTCGCCATTCGCGGGAGGAACGATGCGCTCGATCGCGGTCTACAGCCTGAAGGGCGGCGTCGGGAAGACGACGCTCGCGGTCGGCCTCGCCTGGGCGGCCGCGACCCGCTCAGGCCGGCGGACCCTGTTATGGGATCTGGACCCGCAAGCGGGAGCGAGCTTCCTGCTCGGCGCGGGCGCGCCCGGCAAGGGGCGGGCGCAGGCGGTCTTCGCCAAGGACGTCGATCCGGCCCGGCTGGTCCGGCCGACCGCGATCGAGCGGCTCGACCTGCTCCCCGCCGACGCCTCGCTGCGCGGCCTCGATCGCTTCCTGTTCGGGCTCGGCAAGAAGAAACGGCTGCTGAAACTGATCAGCGACGTCGGCCGCGACTACGACCGGGTCCTGCTCGACGCGCCGCCGGGCCTGACCGAGACCAGCGAGCAGGTGCTGCGCGCCGCCGATCTCATCATCGTGCCGGTCATCCCCTCGCCGCTCTCGCAGCGCGCGCTCGACGAGGTCGTCGCCTTCCTCGACGGACAATCGCTGCGCAAGGGGCCGATCCTGCCGGTCTATTCGATGGTCGACCGGCGCCGCGCGCTGCACCGCGCCGCGCTCGAGGCGAAGCCGAGCTGGCCGGTCATCCCGATGGCCAGCGCGTTCGAGCGGATCAGTGCGCCGGGGGGCGGGGTGGCGAGCCTGCCCGGGTCGTCGTCGGCCGCGCAGGCGCTTTTCGCCTTGTGGGCGGGGATCGAGAAGAAGCTGACCCGCCTCGCGAGAAGCAATTGACCTGACGCCCGCGCGGGGCGATTCTACACGCATGAAGACGCTCGATCCGGACCTGTTGCTTCGGGCCTATTCGATCGGCGTGTTCCCGATGTCGGACAGCCGCGAGGCCGACGGCCTCTATTGGGTCGAGCCCAAGCGCCGCGCGATCCTGCCACTCGATTCATTTCATCTGTCAAGATCGCTGCGCAAAACATTGAAATCGGGTGTATTTCATGTCACGCGTGACTGCGCTTTCGCACGCATTGTGCGGCTCTGCGCGGATCGCGAGGACACCTGGATCAACGCCGAGATCGAGGCAAGCTACATCCGCCTGCACGAATCCGGCCGCGCCCATTCGGTGGAAGTCTGGCGGGACGGGGAGCTCGCCGGCGGGCTGTACGGCGTCCGCCTCGGCGGCGCCTTCTTCGGCGAATCCATGGTGTCGCTCAAGCCCGACGCTTCCAAAGTGGCGCTGGCGTGGTTGGTGGCGCGCCTGATCGTCGGCGGCTTCCGGCTTCTGGACTGCCAGTTCATGACGCCGCACCTGGAACGCTTCGGCGCGGTCGAGATCGACCAGAAGGATTATCTGGTGCTGTTGGAGTCGGCTCTTGGCGGGGGAGGCAGGGCGGGGGCGGTCGGGGCCGGCGCCCCGGTGGCGGGACCGGTCGAATTCGAAGCGCTCGACCGGCTGCTCGCGGGCCGCCCGGCCGGGGCGGGCGTGCCGCCGCCAGGATGGGTCATCGCGCAGCTTTTGGGCCAGACGTCGTAAATCGGGTGCTCGATGACGTTGAGGCCCGGCGTTTCCTTGTAGAGCCAGCCCGAAAAGACCCGCCGGAACTGGTTGGTCCCGGGATCCCGCACGTCGAGCTGGACGAAGGCGCCGGTCAACTGCTGCACTTCCCAGGGTGCGGTCGTCTCGCAGGCGCGCAGGCGCACGATTACGTCGCCGAACCGGATCGCCTGGCCCGGGCGGATCGGGAATTCGCGCATCTGGCCGTTGCGCTTGTTGAGCAGGCCGAGCACGGCGATTCGCTGCGCCATCGGCGTCGTTCCGGGCGGCAATCGGGTCACGGTCTGGGGAACGTCGACCGTCTCGACCTCCGAATCGTTGCCTCGGTTCTGCTGCTCGGCGCCCTGCGGCCCGCACGCGCTAAGGGCGAGCATCGCCGCCAGCGTCACGGTCGCGCGCCGCCTTGCCATGCCTATTCGGGAGTCCAGGGCTGATAGTCGCCGCTCGCCGCCGCCCTTTGGCCGCCGCGCTCGAGCGCGCCCGCGGGACGATAGGCTTGCGGCGTCCCGGTCAGGTTCGGCGTCGCGGGGCGGATGAATTTGGGCGCGGGCGGCAGGGCCTTGTCGGGGACCTCGTCGATCTGGCGGGTCAGCCAGGCATACCATTCGGGCGGCACCCGGCTGACGTCGTTCGAGCCCTTGTACATGACCCAGCGGCGCCCGCTTTTCCTCGCTTCGAAATAGGTGTTGCCCAGGGCATCTCCGCCGACCCTGCTGCCGTTGCGCCAGCTGAAAAGCGCGGTCCCGGTCGACCCGCCGTCCCACCAGGTGAAGAGATTCTTGAAGAAGCCCATGGCGCTTGCGCCTAGCGCCGATGCATTGCGCCGCGCAAGGCCCTGCTGGGCGTGCATCCGCGTGAGCGGATAGCCGAGTCAGTCGCTCCAGGAGACGCGGTCCCCCTCCCTGATGCCAAGCTCGGCGGTGCGGCCGCCGCGCAGTTCGAGGACCGCGGTCATCGGCTCGCCGACCGCCACCGGGGTCTCGGACATCGGGACAGTGTTGGCGGCGATCCGGGCGATCGTGCCGTCGGGCCGAATGAAGATCATATCGAGCGGGATCAGGGTGTTGCGCATCCAGAAACTGGCGGGGCGCGGCGGATCGAACGGGAAGAGCATGCCGGCGTCCGGCGCCAGCGCGCGGCGGTTCATCAGCCCTTGCGCCTGCTGCTCCTCGGTGCGGGCGACCTCGACGGTGAAGACATGGCTGCGGCCCCTGCCTTGGATGCTGAGCGTGACGAGATCGAGACCCGACGGCGCCGTGCGGGCGGCTGCGGCCGGCTCAGCCTGGTTCGGTGGCGTCTCGGCACGGCACGACGCCAGCAGCGCCGCGATCAGCAAGCAGGCAGTGCGCGCCGTCAATCTCAAGCGGGCTCGACCTCGACTGCAAGCGGCCCCTTGCGTCCGCTCGCGATGCGGGCGCGCAGCGGCTGCTCGGGAACGAGGTCGGTGAGGCCGCCGCGCCGCACCGTCTCCATGTGGACGAAAATGTCCTGGCTGGCATCCTCCTGGCGGACCAGGAAGCCGTAGCCGCGCAGCCGGTTGAACCATTTGACCAGGACCGGCTCGAACGCGCCCGCATCGCCGAGCAGGCTTGATGGGTCGATGCGGTCGCCATGGCCGCCATTGCCGCGGCCGAGCTCGGGCATCACCGCCGAGCTGAGATCGATGCCGAGCACCTTGCGCGCCTGGAGCCCCCGCTGCTGCTCGACCACCAGGCACTCGATCACCGCGCCTTCGGGCAGGCTGCGCCGGTCGTGCTCCTTGAGAACGCTGAAGTGGATCAATATGTCGCCGTCCGCCTCCTCGCTGACGATGAAGCCGAAGCCGCGGGTCGCGTCGAACCATTTGACGGTGCCGGTGAGTTGGGTGAGCGCCTCTTCGCGCGGGTCGTCGCGCGGCGTATCCTGACTCTCAATCGAGCCCGGCCCCTCGGCAAGCGCTTCCCGACGCGACGTCATTAACGCCCGATCCCCCTAGATCAGGCCGTAAAACTACCATGGTTTCGACTTTTGTGAACCATAAGTGTTCATCGGCTGTCCGCTTCCGGGATTTCGCCGGGCCGGGCGGCAAGGATTTTCTTCGCGATCGCGGCCGGATGGCCGGCGCGAAGCATTGCCGCGAAAGCCTTTTCGTAGGCCGAGCGATCGGCCTGCGCGGGCGCGAAAGGCCCGAATTTTCGTCGTTCGGCAAAGCGCAGAGCTGCCTCCCACGCCGCGTTCGAGGCGATTTCCCGGGCATCTCCCGAATCCTCTTCGCTTATTCCCGCCGCACGCAACGCCGCATCGACGCGGCGCACGCCGTAGCCGCGGCGCGACAAGGATGCGGCGCGGGCCGAGGCGAAGGCAGAGTCGTCGACATAGCCCAAAGCGGCCATGCGCTCGGCGAGACTGTCGAGCGGCGGCTCGCCCTGCCCCGCCCAGCCGCGCTCGCGCAGCTTGCGGGTGAGATAGGCCTTCAGCCTGGCGCGGCTCGTGGCATAGCGCCCGGCATAAAAGAGGGCGGCCCGTTCGAGCGCGGCGCCGTCCAGCGGCGGCTTGATCCGGTTGCGTTCTCGCGTCACCGCCATGTTTGTGCCACAGTCGGGCCGGATTATGAACGCGCCTCGTCTCCTAGAACGGAGGCTGAACTTATGTTCGGGACCGAAAAGGCCCGTGAAAGAGGATTCAGCCAATCGTGCTTGACCATGACGGCCAGGTAATGCCGCGCGCCGCGACGGCGCCCGAGGCGCTGCAGCCGACCCCAACCGACGACGATTTGCCCCGCCGCTACGCGGATTTCGCGACGATGACGGAATCGCTCGATTACGCCGCGCGGGGTGACAAGGGCCTCAATTTCCACGACGCGCGCGCCAATCTTGTGCGCGCCTATCGCTATGCCGAATTGAGGCAGGACGCGCTGGCGGTCGCGCACCGCTTTGTCGGGCGCGGCATCGGCCCGGGCGAGCGGGTGGCGCTGATCGCCGAGACCGTCCCCGAGTTCGTCGCCCTGTTCTTCGGCGCGCTCTACGCCGGTATATGGCCCGTTCCCTTGCCCTTGCCGACCTCGTTCGGCGGCAAGGAGGCCTATATCGATCAGCTCGCGGTGCAGCTTAAGAGCGCCGACCCCGCGCTTCTGCTCTATCCGTCCGATCTGGCGATGGCCGCCGGCGCCGCCGAAGCGACCGGAGTGACGGGCCTGGACTGGGCGCCCTTCATGGCCGGGGAGGCGGAGGCGGCGCCGCTCCCCCAGGCGAAGCCCGACGACATCGCCTATCTCCAATATTCGAGCGGCTCGACCCGCTTCCCGCACGGGGTGGTGATCACCCACCACGCACTGATGAGCAACCTCGCCGCCCACGCCGCCTCGATGAAGATCGGCCCCGGCGACCGCGGCATTTCCTGGCTCCCTTTCTATCACGACATGGGCCTGGTCGGATGCATGCTGACGATCGTCGCCAATCAGATGTCGTGCGACTATCTCAAGACCGAGGATTTCGCGCGCCGGCCGCTCGCCTGGCTCGATCTCATCACCCGGAACCGGCAATGCTCGATGAGCTATGCGCCGACCTTCGGCTACGACATCTGCACGCGGCGCGTGTCGAGCCAGACCGACGTCGCCCACCGCTTCGATCTGTCACGCTGGCGCGTCGCGGGCAACGGCGCCGACATGATCCGGCCCGACGTCATGCAGTCGTTCGTCGACACCTTCGCCCCGGCCGGCTTCGAGGCGAGCAGCTTTCTGCCCAGCTACGGCCTCGCCGAGGCGACGCTGGCCGTTACCGTGATGCCGCCCGGCGAAGGGATCGTCGTCCAGCTGGTCGAGGAGACGTTGCTCGCCGGCGGCGGCCCGGGCGAGCGCGACCGGCCCCAGCGCTATCGCGCCGTCGTCAATTGCGGACGTCCGGTCCGCGAAATGGAGGTCGATATCCGCGGCGACGACGGCGGCCGCCTTTCGGAGCATGAGATTGGACGGATCTTCTGCCGGGGCTCGTCGGTCATGGTCGGCTATTTCCGCGACGAAGACGCCACCGGCGCCTGTCTCGACGAGGACAATTGGCTCGATACCGGCGACATGGGCTATCTCTCGTACGGCTATCTCTATGTCGTCGGCCGCGCCAAGGACATGATCATCATCAACGGCAAGAATCACTGGCCGCAGGACATCGAATGGGCGGTGGAGCAGCTCCCCGGCTTCAAGGCCGGCGACATCGCCGCTTTCTCGATCACCACCCCGGGCGGCGAGGAGACGCCGGCGGTGCTGGTCCAGTGCCGCACCTCCGACGACGCCGAGCGCGGGCGGCTGCGCGACGTGATCCGCGAGCGGGTACGGGCGATCACGGGTATCAACTGCGTGATCGAGCTGGTGCCGCCGCGCTCGCTGCCCCGCACCAGCTCGGGTAAATTGAGCCGCGCCAAGGCCCGGAATCTCTACCTTTCCGGCGAAATTCCGACCTACGACATCGCCGCTTAACGCCGCTTAACGATAACGCTTCCCTAACGCTTTGTCGGCTATGGTTTCTCTCTGGGAGTGCCATGACCGACCAAAACCTGCCCAAGCTCGACTGGCGCGTCGTGTTCAATCGCGCCGCACCCCCCGGAAGCAGGGGGTGGGGGCGGGTTCGCGCGGCCCAGCTGAAACAGATGGGCCCGGCCATGTCGGTCGCCGCCTGGGGCCAGACCTTCAACGCGCTCCTGATCTGCTACATGCTCTGGGGCGTGGCGCCGCCGGCGTCGATGGCCCTGTGGCTGTTCAGCCTCTCTTTGCTGATGCTCTATTTCGCCCAGCAGCAGCGCAAGCTGCGGGGCCGCGAAATCCACTCCCTCCCCCGCCCGACGATCAACCGGGCAACCTATCACTCGGTTTTCGTCGGCATCATCTGGTGCTTTCCGGCGCGTTATTTCTTCGAGCATGCCAACCACGGCCAGCAGCTCGCGCTCTGCGTGATCACGGCGACGATGATGGCGGGCGCCGCCTTCGTCTTCGCGCCGATTCCCGCCGCCGCGGCCGGCTATGTGATTGTCATGGGGGTCGGCTGCACGCGGATGCTGATGACCGGCGACAGCTGGATCGTCACCGCGATCGGGCCCGTCTATACCGCCGCCTTGCTCGTCATGGTCCTGATCAACGGGCGCGCCTTCATGCAGCGCAAGTGCCTCGATCTCGCTCTGGCCGAGCGCGAACAGACCGTCAGCCTGCTGCTGCGCGAATATGAAAGTTCGGACGCCGACTGGCTGTGGCAGACCAATACCCAATTGGCGTTCCAGAACGTATCGGCCCGCTTCGCCCGGGCGATCGGCCGCTCGATGGACGAGCTCGAAGGCATGTCGCTGCTCGACCTCCTCAAGGACGTGCCGCGCGCCGACCAGTCCGCCCGGCGAAACCTCGCCGCCGCCGAGGCGACGATGGCGCGAAGGGAGGCCTTCACCGAGCTGGTGGTCAACTTCCCGGTCGGCGACGGCATCAAGTGCATCGAGCTTTCGGCGCGTCCGACCTTCAACAAGCAGGGGCGCTTCGTCGGCTATCACGGCGTCGGCGCGGACGTGACCGGCGCGCGCCAGGCCGCCGACCGCATCGCCCATATGGCCGGGCACGACGCCCTGACCGGCCTGCCCAACCGCCTCCAGCTGCTCGACAATCTCGGCGCGGCGCTCGAGGCCGCGCGCAGCCGCGGCGGCGAGTGCGCGATCCTGCTGGTCGACCTCGACCGCTTCAAGTCCGTCAACGACTCGCTGGGCCATGTCGCGGGCGACCATCTCCTCAAGGAAGTGTCGCGCTGTTTCGAGACGGTAATCTCCGACGAGATGACCGCCGGCCGGCTGGGCGGCGACGAGTTCGCCATCGTCGTGCCCTTGGTCCAGAATCGCGACGAGGTCGAGCAGCTCTGCCTGGCCCTGATCAGCGCACTGCAGGGGCCGTTTCTTTATCGCGACCAGCGCCTCCTCGTCGGCGCCAGCATCGGCGTCGCGATCGGCCCCGGCGACGGCGACAGCGTCGAGGAGATGATCCGCAACGCCGACCTCGCACTCTACCGCGCCAAGGACGGCAGCGGCAACGTCATCCGCTTTTACGAAACGGCGCTCCACGCCCGCGCCGAGGAACGCCGCCGGATCGAGCTGGCGCTGCACAATGCGATGGACGCCGGCGAGTTCAGCCTCGCCTACCAGCCCCTGGTCGACGCCAAGACCTCGCAGATCCTGAGCTTCGAGGCGTTGCTTCGCTGGCACAATCCCGAGCTCGGCCAGATCCCGCCGACCAAGTTCATCCCCATCGCCGAGGAAACCGGCATGCTGGGGCGGATCGGAGAATGGGTGCTGCGGACCGCGTGCCGCGAAGCCGCGACCTGGCCCGAGGACATTTCGATCGCGGTCAACGTCTCGCCGCGCCAGCTGCGCGATCCGGGCTTCATCGTCACCCTGGTTTCGGCGCTCACCCAGGCCGGCCTGGCGCCCGGACGGCTCGAGCTCGAGGTCACCGAGACGGTGTTCCTCGAACTGACCAATGCGACGCAGAAGATCCTGCACCAGATCCAGAGCCTGGGCGTGAAGCTCGCCATGGACGATTTCGGCACCGGCTATTCCTCGCTGGGCTATTTGCGGCGGGCTGAGTTCGACACGCTCAAGATCGACCGCAGCTTCGTTTCGTCCATTTCCGCCGACGACCCCGAGAGTACCGCCATCATCCGCGCCGTCGTCGCTCTGGCCGGCAGCCTCGGCATGAAGACTGTCGCCGAAGGCGTTTCGACCGAGGAGCAGCTCCAGCTCGTCCGCGCCCTCGGCTGCGACAAGATCCAGGGCTATATCTTCTCCCGCCCGGTCACCGCCAACACGGTCAAGACGATGCTCGGCCAGGGCAAAAAGCTCGCCGCCGCCTGAGCCTCCGCGCCCGTCCCGAAGACCTTGCGCGCGCCCCGACCGGCTTGTAGGAGGCCGGGCCGGCTTTAGGAGTGTAGCTCAGTCCGGTTAGAGCATCGGTCTCCAAAACCGAGGGTCGTGGGTTCGAATCCCTCCACTCCTGCCAGCCTCGCGCGGAGCCATGCCGCAAGCCTGTGCCCGGCCACTCCGCCGCCCTCGCGCGGCCCCGCGCCGCAAGCCTGTGCGCCGGCACAAGCCGCCACTCCCGCCGCCCTCGCGCGGCGCCGTGCCGCAAGCCTGTGCGCCGGCACAAGCCTCCACTCCCGCCAGCCTCGCGGAGCCATGCCGGGAGGCGCCGAGCCGGCCTCGCGCCGCCCCATGCCGCAAGCCTCCCCGTCGCCACCAGCCTGCGCGCTTGCTCTGGCGGGGCGGGATCGCTACATGGCGGACCGATCCGGCAAAGTAAGGAGCGCCGCCGCCAGCCCGCATCGGGGCCGGGCGGCAATTCCTTGCCCGAGCGGCCGGCCCGCGGCCCCGACAAGGGCCGGTGAGGAACGAACGAAGGAAGCAAGCACGTGGCGCGAGTCAATCCCGGCGAGTTTTTGCGGCAGGTCCGCTCCGAATCGGCCAAGATCGTCTGGCCGACCCGCAAGGAAACGATCATGACCGCGATCATGGTGCTGATCATGACGAGCCTGCTCGCGCTCTTCTTCTTCGGCGTCGATTCGGCGTTCAGCTCGATCGTCCAGGCGCTGCTCGGCCTGCTGAGCTAAGGGAAACAGGAACCAAATGTCCCGCTGGTACATCATCCACGCTTATTCGGGCTTCGAGAACAAGGTCCGCGATTCGATCATGGCCGAGGCCACCCGCATGGGCCTCGACCGGCTCGTCGAATCGGTCGAGGTCCCGACCGAAAAGGTGACCGAGGTCCGCCGCGGCAAGAAGGTCACGTCCGACCGCAAATTCTTCCCCGGCTACGTGCTGGCCAAGCTCGCCATGACCGACGACGTCTACCACCTCGTCAAGAACACGCCCAAGGTCACCGGCTTTTTGGGCTCCAGCGGCAAGCCCCAGCCGATCAGCGACGCCGAGGCCGCCCGAATCCTCAACACCAAGGACGAAGCCGCCGCCGCCGCGCCCAAGCAGCGGATCAGCGTCGACTATGAGATCGGCGACAATGTGAAGGTTTTGGATGGCCCGTTCGCGTCCTTCAACGGCCTGGTCGAGGAGCTCGATTTCGAGCGGGGGCGGGTCAAGGTTTCCGTGTCGATCTTCGGGCGCGCGACGCCTGTGGAGTTGGAGTTCGAGCAGGTCGAACGCGTGAAGTGATCCCACCGAAGTGCTGCTTCGGCCGGGACCGGCTGTAGACAGTAGAGCCGGGGCGAAAGCTCCGGCTTTTCTTGTGTTAGACGGCCTGGGTGATAGGATCATCATACAATGGACGCGCCGCCGGCTTTGGAGGATGACGGCCCGATCGGCTGCGTGGTCGCGATCGCCATCGGCGTCCTGACAATGGTCCTGGTCAATGGTGCAATCTATCTCCTCACCGACCTGTCGCTGAACCTGGCCGAGGAGTGGTTCACTTTCCCGATCCAGGTGGCGATCATCTCGGCGCCGTTCGTACTGTTGGCCGGTCTCGGCATCAGGAACAAGCTGCCCTGGATCGTCGGACTTTTGCTCACCTTCGCACTCTGGGGCTATTATCTTTTCGACGTGGTCAGCTACCGGTGGTACCCGGACGGGTCGGGAGCGCGTATTTTCCTCGGCCTGATCTTTCTCTTCTCCCCCGTTCCGATCACGGGGCTGTGCCTCGCGACCTGGGCGCTGCAGCGGCGCACAGGGCCATCGCAGGACTAGCAGCGGCATCGTGGAGGGTTCGATTTCGAGAAGGGGCGGGATGATCAGGCACGAAGCGCCCCACGCTTCGCGGCCGGCCTCAAGGGCCGGCGACCTGACCATGGTTTCAGCTTCGATCTTCGGGCGGGCGACGCCGGTGGAGCTGGAGCTCGAGCAGGTGGAACGGGCCAAATAGACCCTTTCCATCCTGAACTCCATTCAGGATTCAGTCTGGACCCCGGCCTTGGGCCCCCATCAAAGTAGTACTTTGATGGGGGCCCTTCGCCGGGGAATGTGAGGCCGGGGCGGAAGCTCCGGCCTTTTCAATGGGGCAACAACCGGCCCTTCCCCAAATGGGAAATAATGCTTGCTTCCCGTAATGGGAAATGCTAGCTGGCGCCATGAGGCTGATCGCCCGCAGCACTTTGGTCGCTTTCGGCGAGAAGCACCCGGAGGCCAGGGCATCGCTGGCGCATTGGGTCAGCGTCGCGAAGGCTGCGGCGTGGACGAGCGCCGGCGAGGTGCAGGCGTCTTTTTCCAAGGCGAAGGCGCTGAACGGCGAGCGGGTCAGGTTCGAGGTCGCGGGCGGCGACTACCGCCTGGTCGTCGCCTTCGATTTTCGCAGGGGCATCGCGTTCATCAAGTTCGTCGGCACCCATGCCGAATATGACCGGATCGACGCGCTGACGGTAAGTCTGTTTTAGGAAGCGAGCCATGGACATTCGACCGATCAAGACCGACCAGGATCACCGCGCCGCGCTCGAGGAAATCGAGGCGCTGTGGGGCGCGGACGAAGACACGGCGGAGGGCGACCGCCTCGACGTGCTGGCGACGCTCGTCGAAGCCTATGAGGAGCGGCGCTGGCCGATCGAGGAGCTCGATCCCGTGGAAGCGATCGAGGCGGCGATGGCCTATGAGGGACACAGCCGCAGCGACCTGGCGAAGGTCATCGGCCAATCGCGTGCGACCGAAATCCTCCAGCGCAAACGGCCGCTGACGCTGCCGATGATCCGCAAGATCGCGGCGGCCTGGCGCGTGCCGGAACGGGTGCTCGTAAAGGATTATCCGCTGGCATGGGAGACAGCGCCGCGCCTCGCCAGGACGGGAGGCAGCGCTCCCGGCGCGAGCGCGGAGTCGCGGCGGCGGGCCGGTTGAGTTGGAGTTCGATTTGTAGAAGGAGTCGGGCCGAAGGAAAATATTGGTCCGATTTGGCACCGAATTTACTAAATGACTCCAACGACAAATCGCGCACGGGCAAACGTGCGCGGCGGCACCTTCAAGCATGTCCAAGTATAACGACCTTGCAATCAGAGTCTTATTGACGGCTTGCGGCGTATCGCCCATCGTCGGCGCAGCAGCCAGCGTATCAGGCCGAAGCGCGGCCACCTTGGGAGGTGGCCGAGAAAGCGAATTCGAATTTCGCTTCAAGGGGGGCTTGAAACATGTGGATCAAGAAGAACGAGGCGACGGGCGGCCATTCCGTCTCGATCCTAATTCCGCCGGAGCGCGACAAGCGCGCGCGATTCGTCAAGACGCCGCTGCTCGGGGCGCGCCGCGGCCTATGGGGGTTCATCGTCGATCTGTTCCGCGGCGGCCCCAATCCTTTTCTCGCCTCGCCGGTCGCCACCGACATAGACCGGCGGCTGAAAATCGAGAAACAGGCCAAGCTGAACGGCAATGGCGCAGGCGATGAGGCGACCGACGCGCTCGCCGTTCGGGTCGACGTTGCGCTGAGCGGCCGTTGGCAGGAAAGCCTTGCGCGCGCCGACGCTGAGCTCGACCGGCTCGACCGGCATCTCGACGAAGAAGAAGACTTTCTCGAGAATTGCCGCCCCCGGGCGATCAAGGCGAATCTCGAGGGACGGCTTGGCAAAATACTCAACGACGTCAGCGGCGAGCTCGGCCCGCTGGCGACGACAGAAGCAAAGCGCCGAGTCGCGCTTGACCACTTCATGACTGACCATCGCCTCGAACGGACAACCGACTGGGGCAAGCCGCTCACCGCCCAGTCCATCTATCTCATGATCGGCATCACGATCTTCGAGTTCATCCTCAACACCCTGTTCTTCTCCGGCACGCAGCGGTCCGGCATGATCGGCGGCGCCGGCCTCGCCATGCTGCTTTCGGTCGTGACCATAGTCCTTGGCGTCTTTTTCGGAATCGCCTTTCAGAATTCCGGTTCAAGTGCGAGAGGCGGAGGGTGGTTCGGGCGCATCGGTGCCGTGGTACTGCTCTTTGCCATGGTTTTTTACCTGCTGCTGCTGACGCTTGCCCGCGTGGCCGGCGAGGCGGGCGACACGCGTATGTTCGCCACTGCCGCGCGCGAGGTGCAAGCTCACCCATTCTCAGGGTTGCTCGACCTTCCGGCATTGGCTTACTGCTTCTTCACGATCGGAGTTATCGGGCTCGTCTACAGCAAGTTTATCGGAACGATGGGCCATTTCCCGGGGCTCAGGGGTCGCCGCCTCGGTCTCGACCATGCCGAGAAGGACTTTGACGAGATCAAGCGCGGACTGGTCGAAGCCTCCCGGGGACAAGTTGACCAGGCATTGGATGCCCTGGAGGCCGCTCCCGGCCTCATCCAGATGACAACGAGAGCCATTAGCGAACTCGTGATGAATTACGAGAATGTGGTCGATCAGTTGCGGAGCGACATGAAGGACATGCGCGATGCGTCACGCTTGCTGATCGGCGTCGTCCATCTCCACGCCGGTCGCCGCGAAGGTGCTGAGCCGCCGACGATAGACTTCGAGTCGCCGATTGCCGAGGCCGACGCCCGGCTGGCCAGGTTCAAGGAACGCGCTGCGAAGCTCGAGGCGTGGGACGAAATAAGCGCGGCGATGATTGAGAAATGCGGCGAGCAGATGACCGCGATCGGAAAGGAGAAACTGAGCGAGATCGAGGTCCGCTGCGACGAGGTCAGGGATGAGCGGTACCGGGATCTCGGCGGGATAGCGCCGCCGCTCCAGCCGGCCGGCAATAGCGACAATATCGCCTGGCTTCCCCGGGCGGCTTCGCAATGAGCCAGTATCGCCCGACGTCAGGCAAGAATCCCGCCGGCGGCGGCGGGCTCGCTAAATGGCTCTTCGCGCTCGTCATCCTGGTCGTGGTCGCCGGCCTCGGCTACCTCGCCTATCTCTACATGGGAAACCGAGAGCAGCTACAGACCGACACCGACACAGGCTGCCTTACTAACGCGCCGACGCCGCAGGCCGTGCTGTTCATGGTCGACTCGACGGATCGGCTCTCCCCCGAGAACGGCATTCGAATTCGATCGAGGATAAACGACGCAGTGACGAGCCTGCCCCGCTACAGCCGGGTGATCATTCTTCCTTTCGGCGGCGACACCGCCGCGCCGCTATTGCCCACGTTCAACAAATGCCTTCCAGGACGTGCGGCTAATGCGAGATTCGACGAAGGCGGGCAGTTGCTGGACGAGGATTATGCGGCTTTCACGCGGGCTCTCGATACTATGGTGGACGGTCTCCAGCGATTGCCGGATTCGAGATCGTCTCCGATTACCGAACAGGTCGTGAGGGCGGCGAGCGACCCCCAGCTTCATTGGCAGGGGAGCGCGCGCACTCTGGTCTTGATCACGGACGGCCTCGAGTCGAGCATATACTGGACAAGGAACCTACGGCTCCCGGATCCACCGGAAACACTCCTCCGGGGTGTACGAGCGGAGTATTTCGAGGTCGGCAACGAGCGAGCCATTCGGCTCCAGACACGCGAATTGCGTCTCGAATGGAAATCGTGGCTTGAAAGGACCGGGGCTGACGTACGCCTGACCGCACCGGGCTTCTCGGCAAGCGACTCCTAAGAGCTTCATCGCTTCACGACCCACCCCACCAAAAGTAGCCCGTCGGTGTGACCCGGCGGGGCTCCCTGGGGGCTCGTGGGCGAAGCCCGTGGCCCTCAAATCCGCTCGGTCCGTCCTTCGACAGGCTCAGGATGATCCTTCGACAGGCTCAGGATGAGCGGGGGGAGGCGAGCCAGTGGACCCCTCCCCCATGCTGCGCATGGGCCCCCTCCCCGTTCCGGGGCGGATCTAACTCTTCCCGGCTTCCCGCTTCTTCCAATCCTTGAGCCGCCACCAGCCTCCGCAGGGCTACGGCTGACAAGCCCGCCTAACCCTTCCCGGCGTCGCGCTTCTTCCAGTCGCGCAGCCGCCATCCACCGAACAGGGCCAGATCCGGATTATGGACAGGGCCCGCCTCGCTGCTTGGGTGCGGCTGGTCCGTCAAGGCACGATCGTGCCGTGATCCCGGATCCGAGTCCGGGACAGGTAATCGGGCTCGGCTCCGCCGACCCGTCGGCCGGCATGCGCCGTCTCTTTCGCTGCGCTGTTCGCGCTGCTCAAGTGCGGCTTTGCTCCACCCCTTCACCTGGCTGAGGTCCGGAAGCGCCGGCAGATCCTCTTCCTCCTCCGGCACGTCCCAATCCGCCGCGCCCTCCGCCCTCGCCGCCCGCCGCAGCGCCTCGTCTTCCGCCTCCCGCGCCTTCTCCGAGACCCACATCGCGCGCAGCCGCTCGGTGTAGGTATCCCAGCTCTCGCCGCGGCGCTTGCGGCGGTGGGGGCGGTCCCAGCTTTGGCGGACCGATTTTTCGTGGAGGAACAGGAGCTGGAGCGCCTGGTGCGCGGTCATCGGCGGGATCGGGGGCGGATCGTTGTGGCGCCAGCCGTCGTCCTCGTGGCTTTCGGGCATGGCGGCGGCCAGCGCGGCGGCTTCGATGCCGGTATAGCCAGTTTCGAGGGCGAGGCGCATCTCGCGGGCGAAGGCGGCGCGGGCGCGCTTCCTGGCGTAGAAGGCCGAATGGGCGAAGCCGGCCGCGGCGGCGGAGAGGCGGACGTTGGCGGTGGCGCTGAGGGCGCGGAAGAAGGCCTGCTCGCCCTTCTTCGTCATCCAGCCGGCGGGCGCTCGGCGCAGCTGGAGGCGGCCGCCGCGGGTGCGGCCGACGCAGAGCTCTCCTCCGCGCGTTCGCAGGGAATGGGGACAGTTGCGAGCAACTGTCCCCTCAGGCGCCTCGGGCGCGCGAACCCCGCCGGCTTGGTGGAAGGCGGCGTGGGCGGCGGCAAGGGCGGCGTCCTAGGCCAAGGCGAAGGCGGGGCTCCTGGCGCGGCGCTTAGTGTAGGTCGAGCGGTGGACGCCGAGCAGGCGGGCGGCGAGCCGCGGATTGCCGGTTTGGCGCAGCGCCTCGAGGAAGGCGGCGTTCTGGAGGGCCTGGCGGCGGTTGAAGGGGCGCGGCATGGCGATTCCTTTCCGGAGAGGCCGCGACCCCTCCACCCCCCGGCTTCGCCGGGCGGTCCCCCTCCCCGTTCCGGGGAGGATTTGTTCAGTGTTCGTTCTCAAATGATTTCCTACATTGCAACCGGAATTTGCGCTCGCGGCCCGATTGCGCTAGAGGCCCGCGCTTCCAGCGCTACAGCATTGGAATGTTTGCGGGAGACGCGCCTTGGCGTGTCGTTCGGACCGCTAAGCTTGAAAGAGAGTGACACATGGCGAAGAAGATTACGGGCTATATCAAGCTCCAGGTGCCCGCCGGCGCCGCCAACCCGAGCCCGCCGATCGGCCCTGCTCTGGGCCAGCGCGGCGTCAACATCATGGATTTCTGCAAGGCGTTCAACGCGGCGACCGGCGATCTCGAAAAGAGCATGCCGATCCCGACCGTGATCACCGTCTATGCCGACCGGTCGTTCAGCTTCGAGACCAAGACCCCGCCCGCCTCCTACTTCCTCAAGAAGGCGGCGCGGATCTCGGCGGGCGCCAAGGAGCCCGGCAAGGAGACCGCGGGACGCGTCACCCGCGCCCAGCTGCGCGAGATCGCCGAAGCCAAGATGAAGGATCTGAACGCCAACGACATCGAGGCCGCGGCCAAGATCATCGAAGGCAGCGCCCGCGCGATGGGCCTCGAAGTGACGGGGAGCTAGGACGATGGCGCAGACCAAGAAGCAGAAGAAGATGGCCGAGCTCGACCCGACCAAGATTTACGGCGTCGACGAGGCGATCGTCGCGGTCAAGGCCCACGCCACCGCCAAGTTCGACGAGACGATCGAGATCGCGCTGAATCTGGGCGTCGACCCCAGGCACGCCGACCAGATGGTCCGCGGCGTCGTCACGCTTCCGGCCGGCACCGGCAAGGAAGTGCGAGTCGCCGTCTTCGCCAAGGGCGACAAGGCCGACGAAGCCAGGGCAGCGGGCGCGGACGTCGTCGGCGCCGAGGATCTGATGGAGACGATCCAAAGCGGCACGATCGATTTCGACCGGGTCATCGCGACGCCCGACATGATGGGCGTGGTCGGACGGCTCGGCAAGGTGCTCGGCCCCAAGGGGCTGATGCCCAACCCCAAGCTCGGCACGGTGACGATGAACGTCGCCGAAGCGGTCAAGGCGGCCAAGGGCGGCCAGGTCGAATTCCGGGTCGAGAAGGCCGGGATCATCCATTCGGGGATCGGCAAAGCGAGCTTCACCGAAGCCGATTTGCGCAGGAATTTCGACGCGTTCGTCGATGCGATCGTCAAGGCCAGGCCGAGCGGCGCCAAGGGCAAGTACGTCAAGAAGGCGGCGATCAGCTCCTCGATGGGGCCGGGGCTGAAGCTCGACGTCGCCGAGGTCGCCTCGGTTTAGGCCAACCCCAAGCAACGCAAGGAAAAGGGGCCGGAATTTCCCGTCCCTCTCTTGTTGGCGGATACATTGGCGCGCGGCAGGCGCAAGCGGCGGGGGCGGACGCCCCGTCGCGCCGGCAAGCCGCTTTGGCGCGAACCGATGGGCACTACTTAGCCCATGTGGTAATTATGGTAAATCACCGAGATTCGATTCTCCGGTGTTCGGGCTGGGCGGGAGACCGTCCGGCCCGTTACCTTGGGCCCTGGAGCGCGTCTCCCCCTCGGAAGGTGAGCGCCAGTACCGCCCGCCGCGCCGATATCGCTTGCCCGCGAGTCGCGCTCGGCGCGGGGACGCCAATCGATCGAGCGCGCCGCGTCCGCCCCAGCTGGGTTTGCTTAGGCGCGTCGCATGCCTCGAATTTGACTTTGCCGGGAAAAGCTCTAATTGCCCGCCTTCGCTCGGGGCGCTCGCGCTCCCGGGCTTCCGTCCGAGACGGCTGGCGGGGGCATTAGGGCCCTCTTAATTTCCAGCCCAGACGGGGAACAGTTTTGATCCGTGCCCGCGTGCGATGCGTGCCGGACCCGCCGGATGCCTCCGGCCTCAACTCTCCCCATCGGACTATTACCCGCACGGCGGATGGTCCGCCGCGCGACATGTGGAGATCTCTATGGATCGCGCTCAGAAAAGAGAGACGGTCGCCGCGCTCAAGCGGACGTTCAACGAGACCAACGTGGTCGTCGTCACCCGCAATCTCGGCCTCACGGTGGCGCAATCCACCGATTTGAGGAACCGGATGCGCAGCGCCGGCGCCGCCTATAAGGTCACCAAGAACACGCTTGCCCTGATCGCGCTCGAAGGGACGACCTACGCGCCCTTGAGCGAGCTTTTGACCGGGCCGACCGCGCTCGCCACCTCGTCCGATCCGGTCGCCGCCGCCAAGGCCGCGGTCGATTTCGCCAAAACGAACGACCGGCTCGAGATTGTCGGCGGGGCGATGGGCGAGACCGTTCTCGACGCCGCCGGAGTCAAGGCGCTGGCCGCTTTGCCCTCGCTCGACGAGCTTCGGGCAAAGCTCATCGGCCTCATCCAGGCGCCGGCGACCAAGATCGCTCGGACGATCGCCGAGCCCGGCGCCCAATTGGCCCGAGTCATCGGCGCCTACGCCGCAAAAGACGCGGCCTGAATTCACCTGAACCAAACGAACCAACCGGAGACTTAAAATGGCAGACATCAACACCCTCGTCGAAAAGCTCAGCGAGCTGACCATCCTCGAAGCCGCCGACCTCGCCAAGGCGCTCGAAGAGAAATGGGGCGTCTCGGCCGCCGCCGCGGTCGCCGCCGGCCCCGCCGCCGCCGCTCCCGCCGAAGCCGTCGAGGAGCAGACCGAGTTCGACGTCATCCTCACCGGCGACGGCGGCAAGAAGATCAACGTGATCAAGGAAGTCCGCGCGATCACCCAGCTCGGCCTGGGCGAAGCCAAGGCGCTGGTCGAAGGCGCGCCGCGCGCGATCAAGGAAGGCGTCAACAAGGCCGAGGCCGAAGAGATCAAGAAGAAGATCGAGGACGCCGGCGGCACCGTCGAACTGAAATAACCTTCCGAGAGCTTTGTGGGTGTCTTGAAGCATCCATGGGAAGGAAGGGCGGTGCCGCGAGGTGCCGCCCTTTTTTCGCGCTCCCGACGCGGCTAAGAGGACCTTCCCCGCCGCCGAAGGAGCCGCCCGTGCCCGCAGCCCGCGCTTATGCCGCCCAATCCGCCGACACGCCGCTCGCCCCCTATTCCTTCGAGCGCCGCGACCTCAGGCCGAACGACGTGGCGATCGAGATTCTCTATTGCGGCGTCTGCCATTCGGACCTGCACACGGTACGCAGCGAATGGCCTGGGACGGTCTATCCCTGCGTACCGGGGCACGAGATCGTCGGGCGCGTGACGGCGGTCGGCCCGGACGTCACCGGGTTCAACGCGGGCGATCTGGCGGCGGTCGGATGCCTGGTCGATTCCTGCAGGGCGTGCGGCGCCTGCGCCGAGGGGCTCGAGCAATATTGCGAGACCGGCCTGACCGGCACCTATAACAGCCCCGACCGGGTGACCGGCGAAAACACCAAGGGCGGCTATTCGGATTCTATCGTCGTGCGAGAGGAGTTCGTCCTGGCGATCCGCCACGACGAGAAGGACCTGGCCGCCGCGGCGCCTTTGCTCTGCGCGGGGATCACGACCTGGTCGCCGCTCAGGCACTGGAAGATCGGGCCGGGCCACAAGATCGGCGTGGTCGGGATCGGCGGCCTGGGCCATATGGGCGTCAAGCTCGCCAAGGCGCTCGGCGCCCATGTCGTCGCCTTCACCACCTCGCCCGACAAGAAAGAGGACGCGCTGAAGCTCGGCGCCGACGAGGTCGTGGTTTCGAAGGAACGCGCGGAGATGAAGGCCCAGGCCGGCAGGCTCGATTTCATCCTCAACACGGTCGCCGCGCCGCACGATCTGGACGCCTTCCTGGCCCTGCTGAAGCGCGACGGCACGATGGTTCTGGTCGGTGTGCCCGCCGATCCCCACCCCTCGCCCAATGTCGGCAACCTCATCTTCCGGCGCCGCAGCCTTGCCGGATCGCTGATCGGCGGCATCGCCGAAACGCAGGAGATGCTCGATTTCTGCGCCGAGCATGGGATCGTCTCCGATATCGAGACGATCCCGATCCAGAAGATCGAGGAGGCTTACGAGCGGATGCTGAAGAGCGACGTCAAATATCGCTTCGTCATCGACATGGCCTCGCTGAAGCAAGACCAGCCGTCATCCTGACGAAAGTCAGGATCCATGAACATTGCGGGGGCGTGCATGCACCATCCGTGTGCATGGATCCCGGATCAAGTCCGGGATGACGGGAGGAGGAACGGCCGGCTCGGAGCCTTTTTCGTTCAGGCCGCCGCGGCGACGCGCGGATCGAGCGCCGCGCCCGCTTGGCTGGCGGCGCGCCGCGCGATGGCGACGTCGATCGCGACGATGATCGCGCCGAGATAGCCGACCAGCACCGAATCGACCGCGAGGACCGCCCAGGCCGCGGCCGGCTGCGCGCCGATCGCCAGGAAGGCGAAGAGATAATGGACGATCATCGGCGGGAGAATTGCGAGCACCGCCAGGATCAGGCCCCACCAGATACCCCAGCCGACCAGCCCGATCGAGCGGACGAAACCCATTTCGGCATTGCCGATCGCCGCGCCGATTTTCCACGGCGCCAGCAGGATGGAGAGGATGAAGCCGACCAGGCCCAGCGCCACGCTTATCGCCATCGCCTGTTCGCCCAGGCCGACGAGGCGCATGGCGTCGCCTCCCCAGAGCGAAACCAGAGTCCAGGCCAGGCCGAACAGCATCACCCAGGCGAACAGCCGGACCGCGACCGGATCCAATCGCCGGGCATCGGCCGCGCCGCGTAAAAGGAGGAAACGCGCGACCCAATAGCCGGCGAGGCTGAGCGAGAGCGTCTTGACCACGCCCCAGCCGAGCCGGGCGCCGTTCGCCTCGACCGCCTGCGCCGCCGCGATCGAGTCGTACATGCCGATCCGCATCTCGATCACATGCTGGATGAACTCGACGACGACCGGCACAGCGAACAGCAACGGACAGGCCAGAGCGTAGCGCCAGGCCCCGGCGTAAACGTCCCCATAGGCCCTGATCATTCCACTCCCCCTTCTTCATCCGAATATTGTAATATGTCGCCGGGCTGGCAGTCGAGCGCCCTGCGGATGGCGCTCAGGGTCGACAGGCGGAGGCCAACACACGAAACGGGGCGGCCCCGAAGGACCGCCCCTCTCGCGCAACGAGATTGGGAATGGGGACAGTTACAAGTAACTGTCCCCTCGTATCCCCTTTTTCAGACGCGTTCGGGCTCGCCGTGGAGGCGGGCCTCGACGCCGTCCTGCATGCCGCCGGGCAGATCGACCGCGAACGGCTCGAGGCCGTCGCCGCTGGGCAGGCCGACCGCGAACGAGGCGTGGGTGCGGCCCTCGCTGCCGTCCGGCAGGGTGTAGCGGGCGTCGGCGACCACCACCGGCAGGACCGGGCCGCGCAGGCCTTCCCTCGGCAGGCTGATGGCGCCGTCGACGCGGACGCCGTCGCCCGGCGCGATCGACATTTCCGAATGCGACGCACTCGCCGGGGCTTCGATCAGCGAGCGCTCCATGTCGGTTCCTTCGCCCGCGGCGACCATCCAGGTCGAAACGCGCACGTCGCTGGCGGGCGCCGAGCCGGTATTGCCGACGGTGAGCTCGAACTCGACCGTCGTATCGTCGTTGCTGGTGCCGGCGCGGATCGGGCGCATCAGGAATTCGAGCCACGGCCGGCCCGGCACCGGCTCGGAGGTCGCGGCGAGCGCCTCGACATCGGCGGGGTTGGAATCGGCGAACGCAATTTCGTCGGCCGCAGCGGCGGCGGCGATCGGCGCGGCGGCGACGAAAGCAGGCTCAGGCGCGGCCTCAACCGGCGCTTCGTAGGCTGGCTCCTCATAGACGGCCTCTTCATAATAGGCCTCTTCGGAGCGGCGGCGCCGGCGCATGGCGATGAAGGCGATGCCCGCGATCAGCAAGGCGGCGCCGGCGAGCAGCCACGGCCAGAGAGCGGCGGGGCTGCTCTCGGGCGCGACGATTCCGGAGACGGCGCCGATCGGCGCGGCGGCCGGGCCGTTCACCGGGGAGGCGATGCCGGGTTCGGCGGTCGCGCCCACGGCTGCCGGAGCGGCGACAGGGGCCGGGGCCGCCTCAATCGGCGCGGGCGCCGCCTGGCGAACCGGCGCGGCCGCGCGCGGCGCGGCGCGGGCGGTGCGGGCGGCCGGACGCGGCGCCGGCGCCGGCGCCGGCGCGGCGCGGGTCACCGTCGGGACGGGACGGGCCGCCACCGGCGCGGGCTGCGGCGTGATCGTGACCGGCCTGGGCGGCGGCGCGACGCTGATCGGCGCCGGCGCCGGAGCGGTCACGGCCGGCGGCGGCGCGTTGACGATCGGCGCGTCCTGCGCGGCGAGCGGGGCCAGGGGGAGCGCGGCGGCGAAAAGAAACGCGGCGGCGCGGCGATGCGGGGTGCTTTGCTGTTTCATATCGTGGGGGCAACGAATTCGCCGGGCCCATAGGTCCACCCGCCGCGGACTCTGCGTTAACCTGTTCCGGTGAAGCGGTGAGGCGATGACGGAAAGTACAGGTCGCCCTTCCCCTACCCCTTCCATCGCCCCAGCCTCGCCGTGGTCAAGCGCGCGGGCGTTTCGCCCACGGCGATGCGGTCGAGGCCGGCCAGCACGTGGCAAAAATAGGCGGCGTGGCGGGCATGGCAAGGCGCATTTTGGGAGCCAGTACACATAAGGCGCGCAAGCGGCTTGCCCCACTTGACCCCACCCCGCCTCCTGCCTATATCGCCCCCCTCACCACGAAGGTTCGGAACAGGTCGCGCCGTCGCGCAGCGCGTCCCACGCATTGGGCTTTCGGGGTTTCATAGGACGCTGAAGCTGCGGTCTCCCAGACGGAGACGCGCGGCTTTTTGCGTCTGGGCGCTGCAAGGCATTGAGATTCCGGTTTTCGCCGGAATGACGAGAGGCGACACACCCACATGGCGACCAAGGCAGCAGCGGCCCCCGACACGAGGCTCACCGCGAAGAAGCGCATCCGCAAGATTTTCGGCAACATCCACGAAGTCTCGGAAATGCCGAATTTGATCGAGGTGCAGCGGGAAAGCTATGAGCAGTTCCTGCGCTCGCGGCCCCAGGATTCCTATGTGTCGGGTCTCGAAAAGACGCTGCGCAGCGTCTTCCCGATCCGCGATTTCGCTGGCACCGCCGAGCTGGATTTCGTCCATTACGAGCTCGAGCACCCCAAATACGACACCGACGAATGCCGCCAGCGCGGCATGACCTATGCGGCGCCGATGCGGGTGACCTTGCGCCTGATCGTGTTCGAAGTGGACCCGGATACGGAAACCCGGTCCGTTTTGGATATCAAGGAGCAGGACGTCTATATGGGCGACATGCCGCTGATGACGAAGAACGGCACGTTCATCGTCAACGGCACCGAGCGCGTGATCGTCAGCCAGATGCACCGCTCGCCCGGCGTCCTGTTCGACCACGACCGCGGCAAGACCCATGCCTCGGGCAAATACCTCTTCGCCGCGCGGGTCATCCCCTATCGCGGCTCGTGGCTCGATTTCGAGTTCGACGCCAAGGACATCGTCAACGTCCGAATCGACCGCAAGCGCAAGCTCCCGGTAACCGCCCTGCTCCACGCGCTCGAAATGAGCTCGGAGGAAATCCTCAACACCTTCTACGAGCGCGTCGTCTATGTCCGCGGCAAGGGCGGCTGGCAGATTCCGTTCGTCGCCGATCAATGGCGCGGCCAGAAGCCGACGTTCGACATCGTCGACGGCAAATCGGGCGAGGTGGTCTTCCCCTCCGGGCAGAAGATTTCGCCGCGCGCCGCAAGCAAGGCGGCCAAGGACGGGCTCGCCTCGCTGCTGATCCCGACCGAGGAGATTTTCGGCCGCTATTCCGCCTACGACCTCGTCAACGACAAGACCGGCGAAATCTATGTCGAGGCGGGCGACGAGATCAGCCCCGAAAATCTGGAAAGGCTCGATGCGGCCGGGATCGACCGGCTCGAACTGCTCGACATCGACCATAGCAACACCGGCGCCTGGATCCGAAACACGCTCAAGGCCGACAAGGCCGAGGACCGCGACCAGGCATTGAGCGACATCTACCGCGTCATGCGCCCCGGCGAGCCGCCGACCCGCGAGACCGCCGAGGCCCTGTTCGCCGGCCTGTTCTTCGATTCCGAGCGCTACGACCTTTCGGCCGTCGGCCGCGTCAAATTGAACATGCGCCTCGAACTCGACGTCGAGGACACGGTGACGACGCTGCGCAAGGAAGACATCGTCGCGGTGGTCAAGACCCTGGTCGGCCTCAAGGACGGCAAGGGCGAGATCGACGACATCGACAATCTCGGCAACCGCCGGGTGCGTTCGGTCGGCGAATTGCTCGAGAATCAGTATCGCGTCGGCTTGCTCCGTATGGAGCGCGCGGTGAAGGAGCGCATGTCGTCCGTCGACGTCTCGACCGTGATGCCGAACGATCTGATCAACGCCAAGCCCGCGGTCGCCGCGGTGCGCGAATTCTTCGGCTCCTCGCAGCTCTCGCAGTTCATGGATCAGACCAACCCGCTCTCCGAAGTGACCCACAAGCGCCGCGTCTCGGCGCTCGGGCCCGGAGGTTTGACGCGTGAACGCGCGGGCTTCGAGGTCCGCGACGTCCATCCCACGCACTACGGACGTATCTGCCCGATCGAGACTCCGGAAGGTCCGAATATCGGCCTGATCAACTCGCTCGCCTCGTTCAGCCGGGTCAACAAATACGGCTTCATCGAAACGCCCTACCGGCGCGTCGTCGACCATAAGGTGACCAAGGACGTCGTCTATCTCTCGGCGATGGAGGAGGCCAAGCATACGATCGCCCAGGCCAATGCCGATCTCGCCAAGGACAACAGCTTCGGCGAGGAAATCGTCTCCAGCCGCCGGGCCGGCGAATTCCTGATGGCGCCGCGCGACACGATCACCCTGATGGACGTCAGCCCCAAGCAGCTCGTTTCGGTGGCCGCGTCTTTGATCCCGTTCCTCGAGAACGATGACGCCAACCGCGCCCTGATGGGCTCGAACATGCAGCGCCAGGCGGTGCCCCTGATCCGCGCCGAGGCGCCGTTCGTCGGCACCGGCATGGAAGAGACGGTCGCCCGCGATTCGGGCGCCGCGATCGCCGCGCGCCGCACCGGCATCGTCGACCAGGTCGACGCCGCCCGCATCGTCGTGCGCGCGACCGACGACGTCGAGGCCGGCCAATCGGGCGTCGACATCTACACGCTGATGAAGTTCCAGCGCTCCAACCAGAATACCTGCATCAACCAGCGCCCGCTGGTGAAGAAGGGCGATCTGGTCCGCGCCGGCGACGTCATCGCCGACGGCCCCTCGACCGACCTTGGCGAGCTCGCTCTGGGCCGCAACGTGCTGGTCGCGTTCATGCCCTGGAACGGCTATAATTTCGAGGATTCGATCCTGATCTCCGAGCGGATCGTCAAGGACGACGTCTTCACCTCGATCCACATCGAGGAATTCGAAGTGATGGCCCGCGACACCAAGCTGGGCCCCGAGGACATCACCCGCGACATCCCCAATGTCGGCGAGGAGGCGCTGCGCAACCTCGACGAGGCGGGCATCGTCTATATCGGCGCCGAAGTGGAGCCGGGCGACATATTGGTCGGCAAGATCACGCCGAAGGGCGAAAGCCCGATGACGCCGGAGGAGAAGCTGCTTCGCGCGATCTTCGGCGAGAAGGCGTCGGACGTGCGCGACACCTCGCTCAGGCTGCCGCCGGGCGTCCAGGGCACGGTGGTCGAGGTCCGCGTGTTCAACCGTCACGGCATCGACATCGACGACCGGACGCGCGCGATCCAGACCGAGGAGAAGGACCGCCTGAGGAAAGACGCCGAGGACGAGCGCGCGATTCTGAAGCGCTCCTCTTATGCGCGGCTGCGCGACATGCTGCTGCGCCAGACCGCCACCGCGGCGCCCAAGGGCGCCAAGAAGGGCGCTGCGATCAACGCCGAGGCGCTCGACAGCGTCGAGCCGCACGAATGGTGGAAATTCGCGGTCAAGGACGACAAGCGCCAGGCCGATCTGGAAGCGGTTCGCGCCCAATATGAAAGCGCCGAAGCCGTCATCAAGGCCAAGCTCGACGACCGTATCGAGAAGCTCGAGCGCGGCGACGAGCTGCCGCCCGGCGTGCTCAAGATGGTCAAGGTGTTCGTCGCGGTGAAGCGCAAGCTCCAGCCGGGCGACAAGATGGCCGGCCGCCACGGCAACAAAGGCGTTATCAGCCGCATCCTGCCCGAGGAGGACATGCCCTTCCTCGAGGACGGCACGCCCGCCGACATCGTCCTCAATCCATTGGGCGTTCCGAGCCGGATGAACGTCGGACAGATTTTCGAGACTCATTTGGGCTGGGCCGCGCGCGGCCTGGGCAAGCAGGTCGGCGAGATGCTCGACGCGATCCACGCCAAGGGCAAGGGCTTCGATGCCGCCGACGCCAAGCAGGTCCGGACCAAGCTGAAGGACATATACGGCAAGAACTACCATGCCGAGATCGAGGCTCGGGACGAAGAGCAGGTGCTCGAGCTCGCCTCCAATCTGACCGGCGGAATTCCGATCGGCACCCCGGTGTTCGACGGCGCCAAGGAAGTCGACGTCACCGACATGCTGCGCAAGGCGGGGCTCGACGAGAGCGGCCAGGTGACCCTGTTCGACGGCCGTACCGGCGAGGCGTTCGACCGCAAGGTGACGGTGGGCTATATCTACATGCTCAAGCTCCACCACCTTGTCGACGACAAGATCCACGCCCGCTCGATCGGCCCCTACAGCCTCGTCACCCAGCAGCCTCTGGGCGGCAAGGCGCAGTTCGGCGGGCAAAGGTTCGGCGAAATGGAGGTCTGGGCGCTCCAGGCCTATGGCGCCGCCTACACGCTGCAGGAAATGCTGACGGTCAAATCGGACGACGTGATCGGCCGGACCAAGGTCTACGAGGCGATCGTCAAGGGCGACGACACGTTCGAGGCGGGCATTCCCGAGAGCTTCAACGTGCTCGTCAAGGAGATGCGCTCGCTGGGCCTCAACGTCGAGCTGAACTCGATCGTCGACGTCGACGCCGAAGGCTATGCGGAGGCGGCTGAATAAGGGAGCGGGCGCCAGGCGCCCCTCCCCCTCCCGCCCGCACAGAGATTTCCCCTGAAAGGGACCGACAGATGAATGAGATGACCAACTTCGCCAATCCGATCGTCAAGCCGGAGACGTTCGACCAGATCAAGATCGGGATCGCTTCCCCGGAGCGCATCCGCTCGTGGTCGTTCGGCGAGATCAAGAAGCCCGAGACGATCAACTACCGCACGTTCAAGCCCGAGCGCGACGGCCTGTTCTGCGCGCGCATCTTCGGCCCGATCAAGGATTATGAGTGCCTGTGCGGCAAGTACAAGCGCATGAAATACAAGGGCATCGTCTGCGAGAAGTGCGGCGTCGAAGTCACCGTCTCAAAGGTCCGCCGCGAGCGGATGGGCCATATCGAGCTGGCCGCGCCCGTCGCCCATATCTGGTTCCTGAAATCGCTCCCGAGCCGGATCGGCCTGCTGCTCGACATGCAGCTCAAGCAGCTTGAGCGCGTCCTCTATTTCGAATCCTACATCGTCACCGAGCCGGGCCTCACCACGCTCGAAAAATACCAGCTCCTCACGGAAGACGAATTGCTCGACGCCCAGGATGAGCATGGCGAGGACGCCTTCACCGCCGGGATCGGCGCCGAGGCGGTCAAGCAGATGCTGATCGACCTCGACCTCGAGGGCGAGCGCGAGGCGCTGCTCGAAGAGCTCGCCACCACCAAGTCGGAGCTCAAGCCCAAGAAGATCATCAAGCGGCTGAAGGTCGTCGAAAGCTTCCTCGAATCCGGCAACCGCCCGGAATGGATGATCCTCGACGTCGTTCCGGTGATCCCGCCCGAGCTTCGCCCGCTGGTGCCGCTCGACGGCGGCCGTTTCGCGACCTCGGACCTCAACGACCTTTACCGCCGCGTCATCAACCGCAACAACCGCCTGAAGCGGCTGATGGAGCTGCGCGCGCCGGACATCATCGTCCGCAACGAAAAGCGCATGCTCCAGGAGGCGGTCGACGCCTTGTTCGACAATGGCCGCCGCGGCCGGACGATCACCGGCGCCAACAAGCGTCCGCTCAAGTCGCTTTCCGACATGCTCAAGGGCAAGCAGGGCCGCTTCCGCCAGAATCTGCTCGGCAAGCGCGTCGATTATTCGGGCCGTTCGGTGATCGTCACCGGGCCGGAATTGAAGCTGCACCAGTGCGGCCTGCCCAAGAAGATGGCGCTCGAGCTGTTCAAGCCGTTCATCTATTCGCGGCTCGACGCCAAGGGCCTGTCGATGACGCTGAAGCAGGCCAAGAAGTGGGTCGAGAAAGAGCGCAAGGAAGTCTGGGACATATTGGACGAGGTGATCCGCGAGCATCCCGTGCTGCTGAACCGCGCGCCGACGCTCCACCGGCTCGGCATCCAGGCGTTCGAGCCGGTGCTGATCGAGGGCAAGGCGATCCAGCTCCACCCGCTCGTCTGCGCCGCATTCAACGCCGATTTCGACGGCGACCAGATGGCGGTCCACGTGCCCTTGTCGCTCGAGGCGCAGCTCGAAGCGCGCGTGCTGATGATGTCGACCAACAACATCCTGTCGCCCGCCAACGGCAAGCCGATCATCGTTCCTTCGCAGGACATGGTGCTCGGGCTCTATTATCTGTCGATCGAGCGCGAAGGCGAACCCGGCGAAGGCATGATGATCTCCGACATGTCGGAGGTCCACCAGGCGCTCGAGGCCAAGGCGGTGACGCTCCATACCAAGATCGTCAGCCGCGTCCCGCAGACCGACGAGCAGGGCAAATCCTACATGAAGCGGGTCGAGACGACGCCGGGCCGGATGCTGCTCGGCGAGACCTTGCCGCAGAGCCACAAGGTGCCGTTCGAGACCGTCAACCGCCTCCTCACCAAGAAGGAAATCGCCGACGTCATCGACATCGTCTACCGCCATACCGGCCAGAAAGAGACGGTGCTGTTCGCCGACGCGATCATGGGGCTCGGCTTCCGCCACGCCTTCAAGGCCGGCATCAGCTTCGGCAAGGACGACATGATCATCCCGCACGAGAAGGTCGCTCTGGTCGACGAGACCCGCGCGCTCGTCAAGGATTACGAGCAGCAATATCAGGACGGCCTGATCACCCAGCAGGAAAAGTACAACAAGGTGATCGATGCCTGGAGCCGCTGCGGCGACCAGGTCGCCAACGCGATGATGGAAAAGATCAAGGCCCAGCCCAAGGACGAGAACGGCCGGATGGCGCCGATCAACTCGATCTACATGATGGCCCATTCCGGCGCCCGCGGCAGCCAGGCGCAGATGAAGCAGCTCGCCGGCATGCGCGGCCTCATGGCCAAGCCGTCGGGCGAGATCATCGAGACGCCGATCATCTCCAACTTCAAGGAAGGCCTGACCGTTCTCGAATATTTCAACTCGACCCACGGTGCCCGCAAGGGCCTCGCGGATACGGCGCTCAAGACGGCGAATTCGGGCTATCTGACCCGCCGGCTGGTCGACGTTTCGCAGGATTGCGTCGTCGTCGAGGAGGATTGCAAGACGCAGAACAGCCTCGACATGCGCGCGATCGTCCAGGGCGGCGCGACCATCGCCTCATTGGGCGAGCGCATCCTGGGCCGCACCCCGGCCGAGGACGTGATCGACGTCAAGACCAATGAGACGATCGTCAAGGAAGGCGAATTGATCGACGAGGCCGCGGCGCTCCGGATCGACGAGATCGGCGTCCAGTCGGTCCACATCCGCTCGCCTCTGGTGTGCGAGAGCGAGCATGGCGTCTGCGGCAAATGCTACGGGCGCGATCTCGCCCGCGGCACGCCGGTCAATATCGGCGAGGCGGTGGGAGTCATCGCCGCCCAGTCGATCGGCGAGCCGGGCACGCAGCTTACCATGCGGACCTTCCACATCGGCGGCGCCGCCCAGCTCAACGAGACGTCGAGCCTGGATGCGGTGGCGGACGGCACGGTCGAATTCCGCGACCTGCCGACCATCACCGATCCGCGCGGCCGCAGGGTCGCCATGTCGCGCAGCGGCGAGGTCGCGATCGTCGACATGGACGGGCGCGAGCGCTCGACCCACCGCATCCCCTACGGCGCGCATCTGATGTGCGACACCGGCCATATCGTGACCAAGGGCGACCGGATCGCCGAATGGGATCCGTTCATGATGCCGGTGATCACCGAAAAGGGCGGCATCGTGAAGTTCCAGGACCTGATCGAGGGCAAGACGCTCACCGAGCAGACCGACGAAGCGACCGGCATCGCCCAGCGCGTCGTCACCGAGTTCCGCGGCACCGCCCGGAGCAAGGAGGACCTTCGTCCGCGCATCACCTTGCTCGACGAGAAGTCGGGCGAGGCGGCGCGCTACATGCTCTCGGCAGGCGCGATGCTCTCGGTCGAGGACGGCCAGCGGATCGAGGCCGGCGAGGTGCTCGCCCGAGTCAGCCGCGAAGCCGCCAAGACACGCGACATCACCGGCGGCCTGCCGCGGGTGGCGGAGCTGTTCGAGGCGCGCAAGCCCAAGGAAAATGCGATCATCGCCAAAGTCTCCGGCCGGATCGCTTTCGGCAAGGATTACAAGGCCAAGCGCAAGATCGCGATCATTCCCGACGAGGGCGGCGAGCCGGTCGAATATCTGGTGCCGAAATCCAAGGTGATCGACGTCCAGGAAGGGGATTTCGTCAAGCGCGGCGACAATCTGATCGGCGGCAGCCCCGATCCGCACGACATCCTCGAAGTGCTCGGCGTCAAGGCGCTTGCGGAGTATCTCGTCTCGGAGATCCAGGAGGTCTACCGGCTCCAGGGCGTGAAGATCAACGACAAGCATATCGAGGTGATCGTCCGCCAGATGCTCCAGAAGGTCGAAATCACCGAGAGCGGCGATTCCACTTTCCTGGTCGGCGAGCAGATCGACCGCCAGGAGATGAACGAGGCCAATGCGCGGCTGAAGACCTTGGGCAAGAAGAAGCCCGCCGAAGGCAAGCCGGTGCTGCTCGGCATCACCAAGGCGAGCCTCCAGACGCGCAGCTTCATCTCGGCGGCCTCGTTCCAGGAGACGACCCGGGTCCTCACCGAGGCTTCGGTCCAGGGCAAGATCGACGATCTCGAGGGGCTCAAGGAGAATGTCATCGTCGGCCGGCTGATCCCGGCTGGCACCGGCGCGGGCATGAAGCGGATGCGGATCGCGGCCTCGTCGCGCGACGCGGCCCTGCGCGCCCAGCACCGGGCGATCCAGGAATCGCTGATCGCGGCGAACAGCGCGGCCGAGGAGCATGCGGCCGAGCTGGCGCAGGGCCCCGAAGCGGCGATCGACGCCGATCCGCTTTCGGGCGTGACCGTCAGCGGCCACGGCACCGACGCCGATGCGGGCGAATATCTGCAGGAAGCCGGGGCCGAGGGCGAAGCCAAGACCTGAGGCCCGGCAAGAGGGGCGCTTTGCGGGTTCAGGCCGGCGGATGCGCCCCTTTTTTGCCTTCGACGCGCGAATTCCCTATCCGCCCCCCATGCACGTGTCCGACCTTCGCGTCGCCATTTTCAGCGGCAATTACAATTATGTCCGCGACGGGGCGAACCAGGCGCTGAACCGGCTCGCCGGCTATCTGCTGCGCCAGGGCGCGGCGGTCAGGGTCTATGCGCCGACCACCGGGACGCCCGCCTTCCCGCCGACCGGCGATTTGATCGATGTGCCCGCTATCCCGTTTCCGGGCCGTCCCGAATATCGCATCGGCGTCGGCATCCCGCCAAGGCTGCGCAGGGATTTGCGGGCGTTCCGGCCGAACATCTTCCACGTCGCCAGCCCGGAGATCACCGGCCACCGCGCGGTCACGCTCGGCCGCCGCTGGGACCTGCCGGTGATCGCCTCGGTCCACACCAGGTTCGATTCCTATCCGCGCTATTACAACATGGCGTGGCTCGAGCCGGTGCTCACCGCTTTGCTCAGGCGCTTCTACCGCCGCTGCGACGCCATCTTCGCGCCCAGCGATTCGATGGCGCAGCTGCTGCGCGAGCAGAGGATGAGCTACGACGTCGGCATCTGGTCGCGCGGCATCGACCGCGAGATCTTCAACCCCGGCCGGCGCGACCTCGAATGGCGCCGCGGCCTCGGCATCGATGACGACGTACCGGTGATCGGCTTCGTCGGCCGGCTGGTGATGGAGAAGGGCCTCGACGTCTTTTCCGACACGATCGACCGGCTGGCGCGGCGCCAGATCAGGCACAAGGTGCTCGTGATCGGCGAGGGGCCGGCGCGCGAATGGTTCGAGAAAAGGCTGCCCGACGCCTGCTTCGCAGGCTTTCAGGCGGGCGAGGATCTGGGCCGCGCGGTCGCCTCGATGGACATGCTGTTCAACCCGTCGGTCACCGAGACGTTCGGCAACGTGACGCTGGAGGCGATGGCGGCGGGCCTGCCGGTGGTCGCCGCGATCGCGACCGGCAGCCAGAGCCTGGTCACCGACGGCGTCACCGGGCGGCTGGTGCGGCCCGGCGCCTGCGACCGCTTCTGCGAGGCGCTCGCGCATTATTGCACCGACGCCGGGGCGCGGCGCGCGGCGGGCGAGGCGGGCTATGCGGCGAGCCAGCGCTACGGCTGGGACGAGGTCAACCAGGAGCTGCTCGACGCCTATATCCGCATCATCCGCCAGCATGACGGCGGCCGCCGGGAGCCCGGTCCGCTGGCCTAGAATTCCCCTCCCTTGCAGGGAGGGGTGTAGATCATTTCAGCTGCTCGACCTTCTGGGCGGCTTCGTCGAGGATGGCGGCGATCTTGTGCAGCGTGCCCTCGTCGACATCCTCGCGGGTGGCGCGGTGCCAGAGCGCGGAAAGGAGGTTGCCGACCGCGCGCTTGATCGGGGCGCCGCCCGCCTTGCGCTGGTCGCTGCCCAGATCCTTGAGCCGCTCGAGCAAAGCGTCGACCTCGGTTTCATTGTCCTTGAGGTGCGCCTCGCCCTCGGGCGTTACCGCGAACGCCTTGCGCGCGCCTTCCGCCTTGACCTCGTCGATCAGGCCCATGTCCTGGAGCATGGTGAGCGAGGGGTAGACCACGCCCGGGCTCGGCGCGTAGGTGCCGTGGCTCAGCTCCTCGACCGCGCGGATCAGATCGTAGCCGTGGCGCGGCTGATCGGCGATCAGGCTGAGGAGGACGAGGCGAAGCTCGCCCGCATCGAACATCCGGCGCCGGCCGCGCCGGCCCTTGCCGCCGCCCCAGTCCGAATCCCAGCCATGGCCCCAGCCGCCGCCCCAGCCGCGCCCGCCGAACGCCGCGGCGAATAGCCCTCCCGGGAAATCCATGCCCCGCGGCCCGCAACCGCCGCCCATCCTGAAGCGCATGCTCATTCTCCTGCCTTAGACAGGCGAAGATATATCGCAGCTATCTTGATCGTTCAAGATATATCTTACATATTCTTTTCAGAGGCGCAGCGCGCGCTCGGCGCGGCGCCGGGCCGCGTTGACGAGGGTCGCGGCGCCGACCAGCAGCCGGGCGAGCGGCCTCGGCAGCGCCGCGGCCGAGAGGAGCAGCCGGTCCTTCCAGCGGGGCGGGCGAAGGAAGAGCGGGCGCAGCGCGCGGACGGTCGCGAAATCGCCGATCCGGGCCGAGGCGCGCAGGCACGCGCGGAACTGCGCGTCGACAAAAAGGTCGACCCCTCGGCGGGTATTGGCGCAGCCGATCGCCGGATAGCGGTCGATCAGCAGGGCGACCGCCGGAAAGAGGTCGCGCGCGTGGCGCAGCTCGCGGCCGTACCAGCGGCTCTTCATGCTGTCGCTGATCCCGCCGGTGCCGAGCTGGTAGATCGCCGTCGCCCGGCGCGACGCCGCGACCGGCCAGGCGAGCGCGATCCGGCAGAAATATTCCGTGTCCTGGCCGCTCGGGAAGCTGCCGAAGCCGCCGACCGACCGCCAGGCGCGCTTCGAAATCGCCGACGAGCTGGTGCAGAAGGGCGGCCTTCGCGCCATCCTCTCGAAAAAGGCGATCGCGCCGATCCCTTCCCCGCCGGCGGCGATCGCGCGGTGCCGCCCGTTCAGCCGCCGCGTCGCGAAGGCGGTGCCGATCAGCCCCGCCTCGGGATGGAGGCGGCGGATCCGGTCGAGCTCGGCCAGGTGACCCGCAAGCCACAGATCGTCGGCGTCGAGGAAGGCGATCCATTCGTGGCGGGAAGCGGCCATGCCGGCGTTGCGGGCCGCGCCCGCGCCTTCATGGCCCCGAGTGACGATGCGCAGCCGCGGGTCGCTGATCGCCTCGAGGATCGCGCGGCTGCCGTCGGTCGAGCCGTCGTCGACCGCGACCAGCTCGAAATCGCGAAAGTCCTGCGCGAGGACGCTGGCGATGGTCGCTTCGATCGTGTGCCGCTTGTTCCAGACCGGTATGACGACGCTGAACATCGTCCCGGGATTAGCACGGCCGGGCGGGCATGAAAAAGGCGGCCACCGAAGCGGCCGCCTTCCCCCTGGCGGAGAGGGACAGTTGCGAGCAACTGTCCCCTTTCTCAGCTGTCGGCGGTCTCGGCCTTCGCCTTGGCGCTTTCGGCCTTGGCTTTGTCGAGGTGGCGGGTGTCGCGGCGCTCGGCGATTCGGGCCGATTTGCCGGTGCGGCCGCGCAGATAATAGAGCTTGGCGCGGCGGACGGCGCCGCGGCGCACGACCTCGATCGACTCGACGTTGGGCGAATAAAGCGGGAAGACGCGCTCGACCCCCTCGCCGAAGCTGATCTTGCGGACCGTGAAGGAGCTGCCAAGGCCGCGGTTCGCCCGCGCGATGCAGACGCCTTCGAAATTCTGGATCCGGGTGCGCTCCCCCTCGACCACCTTGACGCCGACCCGCAACGTATCGCCCGGGCGGAATTCGGGAATGGTCTTCGATTTCGAGAATTGCTCGATGGCCTCGGCCTCGAGCTGCTGGATGAGGTTCATCTCATTCGTCCTTGTTCTTCTTCGCCTGCGCGCCAGAGGGCGGTGGCCTTCGCGCGTCCCGGTGACGCTCGATCAGGTCCGGCCGCCTTAG